>Ga0209515_10002765_pt1 | contig 26244 bp, 9 predicted proteins | sample Subgroupgradi54m_FD_187454 | JGI IMG/M metagenome (GOLD analysis project Ga0209515, IMG submission 187454) | Subsurface groundwater microbial communities from S. Glens Falls, New York, USA - GMW60B uncontaminated upgradient, 5.4 m (SPAdes)... ... | reverse complement strand
GACAAGTCCTCTGATACTTGCTGACAAATCCCCTTCCCAATCATCTTGTTTTTCTCTTGAACGCGCAACAACTTTTGGATTAATAATGATAGTTAAGGGAAAAGGCTTTTTATCAGGATACCGAGGATTTGCGGGATCAACATGCACAACGATGACCCGTTTGTTCACCCCCACTTGCGGCGCAGCAATCCCTGCCCCATCATAGGTGAGACAAATCGCAGCTAAGCTATCCAGGAATTTTTGAAATCTTTTGCTTGCAAGTTCTCTTGTACGAACAGCTTTTGACCTTATTCGAAGCTTTGGATGTCCAAGACGGATGATGGAAAGCGTCGGCATGAAACGATTATAGCAGAATTATTTCCTCGCAAAAGCCAGAAGGATGATCCCAACGATTGTCAAAAGAAACCCCATACTTACCCGTTGATAATGTTTCCCAAAATTGATTTCTTTAAAGATAAAAATCCCAATGAATACGGTCCATAACGTATTCAGTTGTATGATGGTAAACGCAATAGACGCTGCTAAATATGTGTAGGAAAGCAATTGAAAGAGACTTGCGCCGAGATATAACACTCCTGCGCACAATCCCAATACCGTATCTTTTTTGGAACTCGTTCTTACCCCTCCCAATTTTTTACTTAGGAAGAGATACCATGCGAGACTGGTCGCAATTGAAAAACTAAAAACGACTTGGACTGAATAGACCCCAATCGTACTGGTCAGATATTTTTGGAGAACCGCCACGGTACCAAATCCCAATGCAGACAAACTCGCCAGGGCGACACCTCTGATGATGATATGTTTCTGATGACCTGAAGGTATCGTGAAACAAACAGCAGAGAGAAAAATCGCGAGCGCAGCAAGAATGGCAAAGAAAGGATTGATCGCCGCAAATTCTCCCAAAAAAAGAAGACTTAAAAAGATCGCAACTGGCCCCTGCAAATTTTTCCATTGGTTTGATCGGGCAAGACCAAGCGCATCAATTGCTGAGACAAAACAAACAAACGCTGCCGCCCAAATGATCCCTGCCAGAACAGCTACCCATAAAGCAGCGGATACGGTTTCATGAAAATTAAGAAGCGGTTGAAAAAGATACAACACAATCGCACTGATTCCATAGCCGGCTGCCATAAAGAAACTAAAAATGACAGGAGACAATTTGCTCAATTTTCGAGGAACAACATACAGGCTGTAAAAAAGAGAGCTAATGACAGCAAAGAGATACCCAAGCATACATGGATTATAGCATCAAGAGAAGAACAAATAACCGCTTCACCCATCTATCTTGCGTTGCCCCTCGATAAATCCCGCAAAACGTGCCTGGCAGTAGCTTTTTTGCTTTTTTTTTACTATAGTAAACATATGTTTGGTCTAGAAAAACTTGCGCTACTCATGTTTGCTTCTTCTTTCTTGCTCACTGTCCCGACGATAGTCTTCGCGCAATCTACCCAGCATACTGCTTCAAGTGTTGAAGGAGCGGCAACCTTGGGAGTTGCCAGAATTGTTGAGACAAAAGAGAAAGATATCCAGGATGGCAGTATTCTCTCGAGCACAAATCAGGGTGCAATCCTTGCCAATACTCCTTACGATCCGCAAGTTTTGGGAGTCGTTTCACGAGACGCAGCAATCATCTTAGATACCAACGCCAGCGATAAAGGGATACCGGTAATCTCAGTTGGGAGAGTCTATGTATTAGTCTCCGCTCAAACAGGGGCAATCAAAAAAGGTGACTTGATCACTACCTCAACGATAGCAGGTGTAGGTAGCAAGGCTGACAAAACTGGTTATGTTTTAGGCACTGCTTTAGAAAATTATGACAACCCAAATCCCAAAAAAACCGATAAGATAGCCATCGACCTTGATCTGCACTACTTTAACTCCAAACCGACCTTTCCTGGCACCTTATCAGATATTCTTAAAGTTGCGCTCCTACCTACCAAAGATGCCCCTACTCCAATTTTTAAATATATTGTCGCTGCTGGGGTGGTTTTGGCTTCATTTGTTCTTGGATTTATGAGCTTTGGACGTACAGCTGCCAAAGGGGTAGAAGCCTTGGGCCGCAATCCGGCTGCCAGTCGGATCATTCACCTTGGTATTATCTTCAACGTCGGTGTTGTTATTATAATAGTATTCGCCGGACTGACGGTGGCATTTTTGATACTCAGACTCTAAATTTCACCTTCACAGTTGTTAAACTGATTATTGTTAAATTATGATTAAGAATCTAGAATAGAAATATGCCTAATCTGCTCTTTCAGGTAATTACTCTCGTTGCTGATCTCGTCATTTTTCTCTTTGTCGGCTATTATCTTATTGAACTTCGCACCAAAGAGAAAGAATTAGAGAAAAAAGAAAACAAAGTCGACACAAGCTACCATCAAATCGTTGATAATGCGCTCACCAAAGAAAGAAAGATTTTGGATGATGCTACCACTGAGGCAAACCAAATTATCACAGGTGCTACGTATGTTACGACATCCTCCAAGCAGGCAATTGATCAAGCGATTAAACAAATGATGGCTGATATTCAGAAAGAAACAGCAATCGCAACCCAGGAATTAACGCAAAACTATCAAACCTCTCTCCAACACCTCGCAACGAACTCCCTCAACGACTTTCAGAACATTGCTAAAGAATTGAAGGAGGATTTACAAAAACAGGTCAAAGAATTCCGGGAAACGCTTCTTCCAGGTATGGAAAAAGAACTGGAGGCATACAAACAAACCCGTTTAGCAGAAGCAGAACAAACAGTCATTCGTGTTGTCCAGAAAGCTTCCCAAGAAATTCTTAATAAGTCGATCTCTTTTGACGATCATCAGCGTCTCATGATTGAAGCTTTGGAAAAAGCACAAAAGGAAGGAGTCTTTGCATAATATAGGAACCATCGATCTCTCGAATTTTTTTAACACAAAAGCGGAGGCGAACGATTTTGTCACCCGTCTTGCAACGATCTCCGAAAACCTGTATCAGACAGATTTCACTATAGAACACGCATTGATGGAAGCATTTGGCATTAAAAAAAAAGATATATTTATTCTCCTGTTACGAGAGCAAGGTATTCCTTTAGATGCGACTTCAGCGTTAAAAGAATTTTTCTGTCAGCTCGCGAAGAGCGTTGCAACATTTCCTGTGCTCACGATTACTGTGAGCTTTGAGCCGAAAGAACAAACGCTTAAAACGTTATCTACGTGGTTTGTCGTAAATACCAAAAGACAAGTTATCTTCGATATACAGGTTGATCCAAGCCTTCTTGCCGGAGCGGCAATCACCTTCAACGGCAAATTCTTCGATTTCTCCGTAAGGTCACACTTTGACCAAATTTTCAACGATGCTTTAACTACGAAAGAAAATCCCTTTAGAACATAAGATATGGACACATTATTCAAGGAATTTTTACAAGAGACTGGCGAATATGGCATTGTTATCCATGTGAGCCATCCAATCGTCTTCATCGAGGGATTACCCAAGGCGAAAATCCATGAGGTTATCTTGTTTGAAAACGGACAAAGAGGCGAAGTCTTTGCAATTAATCGAGGCACCATCGAAGCCCGAATTTTTTCTCATGAACCAGTTCAAGTTGGAACACAGGTCACCAGATGCGACCAGCTCTTATCGCTTCCTGTAGGGCAAGAGCTTTTCGGGCATACGATTAACCCACTGGGCGAACCATTAGATCCTACCATACCGTTCACCAAACCGCCAGAACTCCGCGATTTAGACGCCAAGCCAATCGGTATCTCAGGGAGACAAAAAATCACAACCCCCCTGGCAACCGGTATCTCCTTAATTGATCTGTTAATCCCGCTTGGCCGTGGGCAACGAGAGCTGATTATTGGAGACAGGAAAACTGGAAAAACGTCAATACTGATGACAACGATAAAAAAACAAATCAGCGAAGGGGTAATTGCTATCTATGCTGCTATCGCTAAAAAGAAAAGTGATATCAAAAAGTTGCAAGAATTTTTTATACAAGAAAAAATTATGGATAAAATAATTATCGTTGCTACCAGCTCGTACGATTCACCAAGTTTGATCTATCAAACTCCCTACGCTGCAATGGCAATTGCTGAATATTTTCGGGACCAAGGGACACACAGTCTCTTGATCCTGGATGATCTCTCGACCCATGCTAAGTTTTACCGTGAGCTCTCGCTTCTGGCGAGACGCTTCCCTGGACGGGATTCCTACCCGGGCGATATCTTTTACATCCACTCAAAACTTCTTGAACGGGCGGGCAACTTCAAACACCCAATAGTAAAAGAAGTCTCCATCACCTGTTTACCAGTCGTTGAGATTGTTGAAGGAGATTTGACTGGGTATGTTTCGACAAACGTCATGGGTATTACCGATGGGCATATCTATCTTGATAGTAATATCTACTATCAAGGAATGCGACCAGCAGTCAATATTCCGTTATCAGTCACGAGGGTCGGGCGTCAAACTTTAGACAAACTCTCCCGAGAAATCAATAAAGAACTGACTGCTTTTTTAGCGCAATACGACAAGCTCCAGAACATTGCTCATTTTGGCCAGGAGTTAACTGATGACGTTAAAAAAAGTCTCCGCTTGGGCGAGATGGTCTATAAATTTTTTAATCAACCCTATCATATGACCGTTCCGATAGCAGTTCAGATGATTGTACTCTCAATGATTCTGCAAAATATCATTGAAAATAAAGAAGCCTTGGAGAAGATAAAAAAAGGGTTGATCAATGCCTATCATTTTCCCCATCTTGGAGGACAAAAATTGCTTTTTGAGATCACCAACGTGAACGATTTAAAAACGTTTAACGAACAAGTTCTAAAAAACAAAGAGAGACTAATGATCCTTGGACAGGAAAAAAATGGGGGTCTAACCCCTAAGTAATATGGCGCAAAGAAAGATAATACTAGAAGATTTGGAAGCGTTAAATAGCGTAAAAGATCTAGCAGAAAGCTATGAACAAATCGCAGTTATTCGCATGCAAAAAATCAGAGCTTCTGTCCTAAAAACTCGCGAATTCTTAACGCGTCTCTCTGATGTCTTTGTTGACTTAAAAGCGTCCTACACAAGAGAAGTGAAAGATCTCTTAATGAAAATTAAACAAGGAGATAAGCATCTTTTACCAACCTTGCAGAAAAATGGCAAAACACTCTTGGTTTACTTATCCTCCAACGGCAAGCTGTATGGATCAGTTACACACAAAACATTCAAGCTCTTCATCCAGGATCTAAGGCAAACGCAACCTCATGAAACGAATATTATCATTATTGGCAGGGCAGGTAAAGATATGTATGAAAATTCTGGGGTCGGCAAACCGTTTGACTATGTTGAGCTTCCCGATACCGATGTTAAAATTGAGCATATTAAGACGCTTATGCAAAAATTCTTGCAACATGAGAAGGTGTATGTTTATTATGGCAAATTTGGCAACGTTGTCCGGCAAAATCCTATCGCAACCAGTATTACTGGTGAAGATATCTTTGAAACGGAAACTGTTACGCAAGTGCCACGAGAAGATCGTTTTATCTTTGAACCAACGCTTGAGAAGATTTTCAATTTTTTTGAGACACAGATCATGGCTAATTTGTTTAGCCAAACACTTCTTGAAAATCAACTTGCACGACACGCTTCTCGCGTGAATGCGATGGAAGAGGCGCTGGTCAATATTGAAGAAGAAGCAAAAAAATTGAACCAGCAAAGAACCCGTCTGAAACATTTACTCCAAAATAAAAAGCAACTCGAAACCATGTCAGGCCTGGTTTTATGGGAAAGCTAGAAGGTTCAATACGTATGTTAACCGGTAAAATTATCAGTGTAAAAGGACAAATCATAGAGGTTGAGTTCTTGGACGAAAAACCGCATATCTATGACGTCTTGGTCTATAAAGAAGATGCTTCTATTAAAATGGAAGTCTATACCTCAGCTACTCCCAATTCTTTTTATTGTCTTGCGTTAACCCATGTGACCAAACTGCATCATGGTTCAATAGTAATAAGTACCGGCCAACCAATTAAAATTCCTGTTGGGCAAGAGATGCTTGGCCGAGTGATTGATACGCTTGGCAACCCAGAAGATGGACTGGGAGAAATCAAAGCAAAAGAACAACGACCAATTATTGCCAAAGACCTCAGTTTTGCAAACGTCAATATTCCTAGAGAGATATTGGAAACAGGCATTAAGGCAGTTGATTTCTTCACGCCGATTATCAGAGGTGGCAAGGTCGGTTTGTTTGGCGGCGCTGGAGTCGGTAAGACGGTTATTCTCTCCGAGATCATCCACAACATCGTTATTCTGCATCCGGAACAAAACGTATCAGTTTTTACCGGTGTTGGCGAGAGAACCCGTGAAGGAGAAGAACTGTATACGACGCTGCAAGAAAGTAAGGTTATGCAAGGCGTCACGCTTATCTATGGCAGCATGGGTGAAAATCCAGCATTGCGATTCCGAACTGCTTTTACCGGGGTCACTCTGGCTGAATATTACCGAGATATGGGGAAAGACGTACTCTTTTTTATCGATAATATCTTCCGTTTTGCCCAATCAGGTTACGAGTTATCAACGCTGATGAACGCTATCCCCTCTGAAGGTGGCTATCAAGCAACGCTTGCATCAGAGATGGCCTCTTTCCATGAACGACTTGTCTCTAACTTAAAAAACTCAATTACGACATTTGAAGCCATCTATGTACCGGCAGACGATTTAACTGATAGCGGCGTACAGGCAATCTTTCCCTATCTGGATTCAGGGATTATTCTTTCCCGATCTGTTTACCAAGAAGGACGCTTTCCAGCAGTTGACATCCTTGCTTCTAACTCCTCCGCTCTTAACTCGGAGACTGTTGGAGACGATCATTATCAAACTGCTCTTGATGCACAAGCGCTCCTAAAAAAGGCAAAATCACTAGAGAGAATCGTATCTTTGATTGGTGAGTCAGAACTGTCAACCGAGGACCAAACTGTCTATCAAAGAGCAAAAATGCTCAAAAATTATATGACCCAAAACTTTACGGTTGTCGAAGCCCAAACAGAAAAAAAAGGAACCCATGTACCGATCAAGGATACCGTCAGGGATGTGCGAGGAATATTAGATGGAAAAGTCGATAAGCTGCAACCAGAAGATCTTTTGTTTATAGGCACATTGAAGGATGTTGAGTCTAAATTATCCTCGTCTCATCAAGCGGCAACGCAACCGACTCCAGGGAGTAAAACGTAGGAATTACTAAGGTATGGCAAATCCAAAAGTACTGAAAATAGAAATTCGTGATACTGAAACTATCATCTTTACTGGTGAGGTTGACCGAATCAGCTCTTTTAATGAAATTGGCCGATTTGATGTCTTTCCGATGCATGCTAATTTTATTTCCATCATTCACAAAGAGCTATCTCTTTACCACAATAAGCAAAAGATCAAAGAAATTAGTATTGAAGAGGCCGTTATAAAAGTAAAGCAAGATATGGTTAGTATCTACTTGGGCATTGAAACTTTGTATTTAGATGATCAGCATGCAAAGATATAATTGTCGTTGAATCCATAAATAAGGCGAGCGAGAAAACCTTACTCTAAAGAAAGATTCAATCACAATGAGCATATAATTAGACCAACTTGCTACAAGAGATTGTGCTCAGTGTTTTCGCTCAGTGTCATTAAGTAAGACTGTTATCGATCAACATACGAGAGCTTTTTTCAGCGAGAGTTATTTCTTAACCGCATCGCAAACATAACTTGCACAAAAGACAGCTATACTTGTAGTCTTCTAGATTATCTCAGCTATTACGGGATGAGACGTATGAAATGAAGAACTTTTTCTTTTAATTACGTGTTAATTTTTGCCGAGAACGATTATATCCTGTATAAGGATGATTACGGCCAATCTTTCCCAAAGCACAACCCCATAGCTGGAAACATCTGTCTCCGTTCTGCGATCTAGTGTGCAAAAGACTCTTTTCACATAAAAATCCACCTCTCTACAGGACGCTATCATTCTTGTCTATAGGGTATAATTTTTAAGAATATTTTTTACCTAAATCAGACTCTTTCTACGCCCCTCTTGACTACTACTATGAAAACCAATTACATTTAAAGTACGGTTAAAATTAAATAATTATTACGTGAATAACGAGATGCATCCTGCCCGCCAAAGTGACGCAAAAAAACTATTAACTCTAAGACAAGCTGCTGATAAATTAGCGGTTTCTATTGACGCCTTTTTTGCATGGAATAAAAACAACTATCACAGGTTCATCTCATGGGTGGGTAATGAATTTTATGAAGACGCATTTATCAAACAATACCTCAAATCCCAAATCAAAGACTCGTTGACCTTCACCGTTAAACCGCCATCTTTCAAGTTCAAACGCCCTTCCAAACGAGCAGGGATTATCGCTACAGCTATCTTCACCGTCCTCCTCCTTACGGTATTTACCCAGCAATACCGCATCAAATTCCTCATCGAAAAAATGCAAGCACAGTACCAAAGACAAGGAACACAAGAGAAAACAGTTTTGGCTGCCCAAACAAGCAAGATGAAGCTTATGGGTACTATCATTTTTAAACTCCCTGTCACGATGAAGGATAAAGTTTCCTTGACAAACGATCTTCACGTTGCAGGAGAGAGCGTCTTTACCGGCAATATCACCGCTCCTAATGTCCTCTATGGCATCAAAGGAGGAGAGCATGTCACCATTAGCAATGAAGCGAGTCAAATTCCGACCATTTCTGTTGATCTGAATGGGACAGTAAGCTCCTTTCAAGGAAAAGAAGGCGATATTAAGCTCGAAGCTGGCACTGATATCGCCATTGATGGACTGACCATCAGCGACACCTCTACCCTCAGCACAATAACAAGCCGCGGTGGTTGTGCGGGTTGTATTAAAGATGCTGACGTGGCAAATAATATCACCATTGAGGCAGGTGGAAATATTTCGGCTGAGGCCATTAAAAAAGGCATTATCAAACCAAACGTAGGAGGCACAGGAGTAACAAGCTATACCCAAGGTGACTTGCTCTATGCAGAAGGGGCAAACACCCTTGCGAATTTAGCAATCGGGACACAGAATGGACAGATTTTACAAATTGCAAATGGTCTCCCCTCATGGAGTCCTATTGCACTTAACGCTGCTGGATCAGGCCCGACAAATTCTGGAGCAACGATGATCGGTGTTTACGGCAATCTTGGTAATTCATCTGCCACAAATCTGCAACAAGTCTTACAAGATTTGGATGCCTCAATTACCTCGGTTGGCGTTTCGCCATTTAGCGTAGCTACGGATGGTACATACGGCACCTACATTCGTCCTCTCAATGTTGCTAGTCATTTTGTTGTGGGTGGCAGCGGCACACCGGATAATTCCACGCTCTTTTTCAATACGACAACCGCTAATCTTGGGCTTGGAACCAATAATACTGGCTCCGGTGGACTTGATGGAACAGTAACGCTTTACTCATCAGGTAACGGCATCACCGATACCACCCTCACCACAAATGCTTCGGGCGCACTCCTTATTCCCAATAACAATGTCGGTATTGGTACAAACCCTGTTGCTCTTGACGCAGATGGCAATCCTCTTAAATTGGAAGTGGCAGGAAGTATTGGCCCCGATCAAAACGGCGTTTACGACTTGGGTACACCAACCAAACAATATAGGAACTTGTATCTTACCGGACAGACAACATCTGGAGGAAATATCACCATTGCCAATAACTCTCCAACGATTATCTTTTCAGATACTGACGTGGGTGAAAATGCATTTATCCTCAATGTCGACGCGTCGACATTGACGCTGACAAACAATACCACTGGCCAAAATGCCCTCACCGTTAGCCCCAACGGTGATCTGAGTTTTGCGGGAGGGTCATCAGCAACCGGTTGTACCATCACCAACAGTACCGGAAGTCTGTCTTGTTCCGGAACAGGAACCTTTGGTTCCACCCTTTCTGCAACTTCTCTTGCACTGACAGATGCTACCAACCAAGTAACGCTTGGCACGGCAGGTGCGACAACCATCATCTCAGCAGTGGCTCAAACAGCTCCCCGAACCATAACTATCCCTGCCCTGAGCGCTTCTGACACATTTGTTTTTGCCAATGAAGCAGCAACACTTACGAACAAAACTATTGGTTCAACCGGTCTTATTTTCTCAGGAGGAGCAACAGATATCGCAAGCGCAGCCAATGAAGATTTGACAGTGTTGGCATCGGGAACCGGACAAATTATTCTTAATGATACTGTCCAACTTGGGTTTCTTCCCGGAGCCCAACCAGGTGCTACTTCGCTGTGTCGAGATGGTGCTACAAACCAGATCATTCAATGTCCGGCCAACGCCAGCAACACTACATTGCAACTTGCTTACGATAGCGGTAATACTATCACCACCACAACCGGCCGAAATATTGACTTCACCCTTGGCTCTGGATTGGGAACGTCAACTTCCCTCACACTGACCAATGCCGGTACTGCAAATGCCTTTATTCTCAATGACACCAATGCCGCAACCAATACTGCTTTGGAAGTTCAATCTGGTGGCGTTTCAAAATTAACCATCAATGAAAATGGTAATCTCGTCACAGCCGGTACACTTACTTCCCAAGCAACAACTAACCAATTCGTCTTGGGGACGACTAATACAACAACCATCTCCTCCCTTGCCCCAGCTGCTTCAAGAATTGCTACGCTGCCTGCATTAACTGCCAGTGACACGTTTGTCTTTGCCAACCAAAGCCAAACGTTAACCAATAAATCCCTTGTCGGCTCTTCAACCTTCTTCCAAGATGCGACTGATACTACCAAACAAGTTGTTTTTGATGTAAGCCAAATCGCGACGGGAACCACACGAACCCTTACTATTCCTGATGGAGACGGAGCTCTTTGTTTGACAACGGGAAACTGTGCTGGAACTGGTGGGGTGGTTGGAGGGAATGGCAACCAAAACAGAATAGCTAAGTTTACGGTTACTGGCTCAAATATTGGTGACTCAAATCTTTCCGATACCGGCACGCTGATCACTGCGCTTTCGGGACTCAGTATTGGCGATCAAACAGGAACCGATACCCTCTCCCTGTTACGCCTGAGCAATGCGACCAGTGGCACAACAAAACAAAATTCAAATCTCCTGACACTGCAAGGCGCGTATTGGACAGGCGCCACGTCGAGTAATGTTGGATTTACTATACAAAATGTTGTCACCAATAATTCACCACCTGAATATCAACTTTCTTTCCAAAATAATACGGGTACCGAAATTGCCAACCTAACAAGCACTGGCAATTTAAACCTTTCAGGGACTATCGCTTCAGCAACCGGCATAGCCTCGTCTGGAACCATCACGTTCTCCGGTCTTACCAACACAGGACCTGTCTACACGACAAGCGGCGGTGTGCTTGCTTCTGAAAATCACCTCAATGTCACCCGAGGTGGCACAGGTGTTGATGGATCAACTGCGACAAACGGTAGCTTGTTAATTGGTAACGGCACCGGCTACTCTCTTGCAGCACTTACCGGAACCGCCAATCAAATCAATGTCACCAATGGTTCTGGAACGATCACCCTCACTACTCCACAAGATATTGCAACCACATCAAGTCCTACCTTTACTGCCCTTACCTTAACGGGAAGTACTGATGTGACAACCGGCACCAATCAAGATCTCACCCTGTCTCCCAATGGCACTGGGCAAATTATTTTATCCAACACAACCGTGTTAAGCGCTCTTCCTGCTGCACCGATTAGTGCCACTACCTTATGTCGGGATGATACAACCCATGAGGTTGTGCAATGTCCAGCCAATGCAGCTGGTGTTTCCTTGCAAGAAGCCTATGAATCTGGCAATACTCTTGATGCTGCCGATGCTTTTGGCAATATTGCGCTAACCCTCGCAGCTGGAAGTTCCAGACAACTTTCGTTAACCAATGCCGGAACAGCTTCATCTGCTTTTGTTCTTAATGACACCAATGCCGCAAATCATACTGCACTGGAAGTCCAATCTGGTGGTACCCAAACGTTAACGATCAATGAAAATGGTGCGCTAGCCACATCTGGCACTATTACGTCAGCAGGAGCGTTGACGGTTTCAGCAGGTGGAGCAGCACTGACAGGCCTCGTCACATTAAATGGCAACACATCTGTCTCAGGAGCTAATACGTTCACCGTTGGTACTGGTGCCACCAGCTTAGGCGGGACATTAGGAGTGAGTGGACTTGCAACATTCAACGGCCAAAGCACTTTCTCCCCGAGCGGCACCACTGGCGTGACGATCAACACAGATGCTGATTCGACAGTGGTTATTGCTGGTCTCCAAACAGCTGCGGGTAACAAACTCTGTCTTGATGGAAGCAACGCTATCGTGTTATGTAACGCCCAGGGAGGATCACTCCAACAAGCATATACTGAAGGAAATACGATTACGACAACTGATGCACGTCCGCTTGCTTTTACGCTTGCTGATACTGCAACCGATTCCAATTTCACCATTACCAATCAAGGTACCGCCAATGCCTTTGTTCTTAACGACACCAATGCCGCAACCAATACTGCTTTGGAGGTTCAATCTGGTGGCGTTTCAAAATTGACCATCAATGAAAATGGAACACTTACAACATCCGGCAATATCGTAACGAACGGTACAGGTGCTATTACATCTGCCGGACTGTTGACCGCGTCTAATGGCTTCACGCAAACGACCGGCGCACTCAACTTGACAGCTACTTCAGGCGGATTGAATTTGACTGGTCTTTCAGGATCAACTATCTCAACCGGGATAAATAATTTACTCATCGCTGCTAACAACCTCACCACAACAGCGACTGGTATTAATGCAACAGCAATCGGTACAACAACGCCCTCAACTGCTGCCTTCACAACGCTGGCAACCAACTCCACCGTTACCATGACGAACTTACTAACCAATACGGGAACTGCGTTGTGTGTTGATCAATCTGATCGAATTATTCAATGCTCCATCGGTTCAGGAACCGGCACGTTGCAATCAACCTATGACAACGGTAACACCATCACCACCAGAACTGGTCGAAATATCGATCTTAATTTATATGACGAAACGACTAATAGCGGCACAGCAACATCTTTAAACCTAACGAACGCTGGAACGGCAACGGCTCTGCGCATCAATGACACCAATGCCGGCAATGGCACGATTTTTGATATCCAATCAGGTGGCTCATCAACGTTGAAAGTTTCTGAAGCAGGTGTTCTTTCGCTGATTGGGAACAATACTTCGGATATCACGACACTCACCGGTGGATCAGACCTGACCATCAAGCCTGCTGCGTCAACCACTGCCCCAACCGGTGGTGCCGTAAGTCTTATCGCTGGCTCAACAACGGCAGGTACAGCAACTGGCGGATCTGTCACGATCAATGCAGGAACCGGCACCGCAGCAAATGGAACAATTGCTATCGGCACACTTGCCAGTGGCAATACGATTAACATCGGAACGAATAATATAACGCCTGATCTCATCGCAATTGGCTCCTCAACCGATAGCACGACCATTGCCGGTGCTCTCACTGCCAACAACCTTTCTACGAATAACATCACCGTCACCGGAGGAACAATCAATGGCACAGCAATTGGAGCAACTGGAAGATCAACCGGTGCATTTACAACGCTTGCTGCTAATTCGACGGTAACTATCGCTAACCTTTCCACTGCTGCCGGAACGTCACTCTGTACTGATGGCAGTAACAATGTTGTATCTTGTGGACTCGGCTCCTCTGCCGCCACCTTACAATCCGCGTATGACAATGGCAATACCATTGCGACCACCAATGGCAAAAATGTCAGTGTCTCACTTTCATCAGGACTTGGTACGCCAACTTCCTTTGCTGTCACCAATGCCGGAACAGCTTCGTCATTTATTCTCAATGACACCAATGGCGCAACAAATACGGCTCTGGAAATCCAGTCCGGTGGCATTGCAAAATTAACCATTACTGAGAATGGTGTATTGACAACTTCAGGCACTATTTCAACCAGTGGTAATCTCGTAACGACTGGAACAGGGACCATCACCTCCGCCGGCGCACTGACTGTCCAATCAGGCGGTGCCTCACTTACCGGTGGCATCAATAACAATACTGGCGGCATCACGGGCACTGGCGCGATCGCTGGAGCAACCACGATCACCGCATCAGGAGCTATCACCGGAGATACGCTTAATGCACTAACGAGTCTGCAAACTAATGGCACAGACAGAATTGATGCAATAGGTAATTTGACCAATATTGGAACAATTGCCAGTGGCGCAATCACCACCACCGGAACGCTCACCTTCTCCGGCGTAACAACTGATATTACAACGGGAACAAATGAAGATCTTACAGTAAATGCCAATGGTGCAGGACTCATCGTGCTCAACGACACGGTCAGAATTCCAGTCCTTGGTACCACAGGATCAACCGTACTTTGTCGAAACGGAACCAACCAACTGGCTGATTGTGACCCAGCCTCTTTTGGCGTCACCCTACAACGAGCCTATGATACCGGCAATACGATTAATACGACAAGCGGACGAGATATTGCTGTTACCTTAAGTAGCGGACTCAACACGTCATTCAATCTCACCAATGCTGGCAGTAGCAACGCCCTTGTCATCAATGACACCAACTCCGGAACCGGTGGCACAGCACTTGCGATCCAATCAGGTGGATCTTCCACATTAACCATTTCTGAACTTGGCACGCTTGCAACCAGTGGCAATATCGCAACAACTGGTACCGGTACCATCACCTCCGCCGGCACCTTAACCGTTCAATCAGGCGGTGCCTCACTTACCGGAGGGCTTAACAATAACGGTGGTGGTGTTACCAATGCTGGTGCAATAACTGGGGCAACCACTGTGACCGCATCAGGAACGGTTACGGGAGATACGATCAATGCGCTGACTGCATTCCAACTCAATGGGACCAATATCAACACCGGTGGCACGCTTTCTAATGTTGCCTATCTTGATCAGGCTAATGTCTTCTCAAATAGCAATACCTTCTCATCAAGCACACCGTTAACGCTTTCGAACGGTACGCCAGCAATTACCTTAGCAAGTACTGGAGTCAATGGGGTCTTAACCATTCAAGATGCTGAAAGCACACCAAACACGTTGCTTACCTTAACCGATACTGGAACTGCCGGCAATTTGGCAGTTACGGGAACCATCAATGCGGTATCCGGTTTCTTACTCAACGGCACCAACATCAATACTGCCGGCACATTAACAAACGTTGCATACAAAAACGCAGCCAATACCTTTACGCAAACACAAACCATTTCTAGTGGCGGACTGCTTGTTGGCGCAGGTGGTGCTTCGATTACCGGAGGACTTAATAATAATGCTGGCGGCATTACCAATGCTGGTGCAATTACTGGCGCAACAACCATCTCGGCTTCTGGAACCATCACCGGCGCAACAATCAACGGCACTGGTGAATTGCAACTCAATGGCATAAGCATCAACACTGGCGGAACCTTAACCAATGTTGCCTATCTTGATCAAGCAAATACCTTTACTGCTTTACAAACGTTAAACGGTGGACTGACGGTTACTAATGCTGCATCTATTAGCAATGGTTTGAACAATAATGCCGGTGGCATTACCAATGCTGGAGCAATTAGTGGTGCAACCACCATTGCGGCAACTGGTAACGTTGCTCTGTCCGGTGCTTCTCCTCTGACATTCTCAAATACCACACCAACAGTAACTTTGGGTGCAGCCAATGCCAATGGCACCTTAACAATTAAAGATTCAGCAGGAACACCAAATACCTTGCTTAGCTTAGTCGACAATGGCACATCTGCCACGCTCACAGTTGGGACACTCAATGTAACCAGTGGGCTGCAACTCAACGGAACCGATATCAATACCGGCGGAACGCTTTCTAATGTCGCGTACAAGAATCAAGCAAATACCTTCACACAAACACAAACGATTTCCGCTGGCGGACTGCTTGTTGGCGCAGGTGGTGCTTCGATCACTGGTGGGTTAAACAATAATACTGGTGGTATTACTAATGCTGGAGCAATTGCTGGTGCAAGTGATATTACCGCAAGTGGCATTGTCACCCTTTCCGGCGCATCACCTTTTGCTTTGACGAATGGCACACCAACCATCTCACTCGCAACTGCCGGCAACAACGGCGTACTAACCATTCAAGATGCCGAAAGCACACCAAACACGTTGCTTACCTTAACCGATACTGGAACTGCCGGCAATTTGGCAGTTACGGGAACCGTCAATGCGGTATCCGGCTTCTTACTCAACGGCACCAACATCAATAATTCTGGAACGTTGACTAACGTTGCATACAAAGGACAAAATAACAACTTCACCACTGGTCAAACAGTTGGCGGAGCACTCACCGTCACAACCGGTGGTGCATCAATCACCGGAGGACTGAATAATAATGCTGGCGGCATTACCAATGCTGGAGCAATCAGTGGCGCAACAACCATCTCGGCTTCTGGAACCATCACCGGTGCAACAATCAACGGAACCGGCGCTTTGCAACTCAATGGTACTGATATCAATACCGCCGGGACGCTTTCTAACGTCGCGTACCAAACCCAAGCCAACACCTTCACCGGAACTCAAACAATTTCTTCCGGTGGACTTTCCGTAACCGGTGGCATTACCAATAGTGCTGGAGGAATAACAAACACTGGTGCGATTAGTGGTGCAACGAACATCGCTGCAAGTGGTACTGTCAGTCTGTCTGCTTCTTCACCAGTAACACTTTCCGCATCAGCGCCAAGTGTCACCCTGGCAACCGCGGGAACCAACGGGACTTTGACGATTAAGGACGCCGAAAGCACACCCAATACCCTCCTCTCACTTGTTGATAATGGAACATCCGGCACACTTACTGTTGGCACGATTAACGCAACAAGTGGCCTGCAACTCAACGGCGTAAGCATCAATACGGCCGGGACGCTTTCTAACGTCGCATACCAAACCCAAGCCAACACCTTCACCGGAACCCAAACAATTTCTTCTGGTGGACTCGTTGTTTCAGCAGGCGGAGCAAACATCACCGGCGGACTTAATAATAATGCTGGCAATATTACCAATACTGGAGCAATCAGTGGCGCAACGAATATCACCGCAAGCGGTACCATTTCCCTCTCTGGAGCAAATCCATTCACCCTTTCTAATGCAGCACCAATCGTAACGCTTGGAACAACCGGCGTGAATGGCGTCTTTACCATCAAAGATGCAGAAGGCACACCAAACACCCTTCTTACGGTAACCGATAATGGCACTGATGCTACCTTAACTGCTGGAAATCTTAATGCAACATCCTCTCTTGCGCTTAATGGCACAGACATCAATGTTGGCGGGACTCTGACAAACGTTGCCTACCTTGATCAGGCCAACATCTTTACCGCCGGACAAACAATTTCCTCAGGTGGGCTTACCATCTCTGCTGGCGGAGCAAACATCATCGGTGGCATTACCAACAACAATGGCGGCATCACGGGCACTGGTGCGATTGCTGGCGCAACAACTATTACTGCATCTGGCACCATCACCGGTGCAACACTGAATGGCACAAGCGCACTCCAACTGAACGGAACCAATATTAATACTACCGGGACACTTTCTAACGTTGCCTATAAAGGACAAAATAATAATTTCACGACCAGCCAAAATATCGCAGGAACACTCACCCTTACCGGTGGTGCAACTGACATCACAACCGGTACCAACGAAGATCTTACCCTAATCGCCAACGGCTCAGGTGTTATTAATCTTAATGACACGGTTCAAATCCCAACGCTCGCCTCTCCCGATGGCACGACCACTTTGTGTCGAAACACCAATAATCAATTGTCTGTCTGTGCTGCCAACGCAAATGGTGTTACGTTACAACTGGCGTATGACGCCGGCAATACGATTAATACGACTACCGGCCGAAATATTGCTTTCACACTCTACGATGAGTCAACTGATTCCGGAACGGCAACATCTTTCAAACTTACGAACGCCGGAACTGCCAATGCCTTTATTTTGAATGACACTAATGCGGCAACCAACACGTCTCTCGCCATCCAATCCGGTGGAACAAACACCTTAACCATCAATGAGCAGGGCGCCCTTACCACCTCCGGCAACATCCAAACCACTGGTACAGGATCAATCACCGCGGCCAATGGCCTTACTGTTTCTGGCGGTGGCGCAGCAATTTCCGGTGGTATCAACAACAATGCAGGTGGAATAACCAACGCTGGTGCAATTAGTGGGGCAACTACGATCGCTGCAAGTGGTACGGAAACATTATCTGGTACTTCTCCATTGACGTTTTCAAACACCACACCTCTTATTACCTTGGGCGCTTCAAACGCTAATGGGACATTAACGATTAAAGATTCCGCAGGTAGTCCAAACACGCTTCTCACTTTAACCGATGCAGGAACGACCGGCAACCTAGCTATCACCGGCACCATCAATGCAGCAACCGGTCTCTTACTGAACGGAACCAATATTAATGTTGGTGGAACTTTGAACAATATTGCCTATCTCGATCAGGCAAATACGTTTGCTCTTGGACAGACAATTACGTCTGGTGGATTAACCATCTCTGCTGGTGGTGCCAACATCACTGGCGGGTTGAATAATAACTCCGGCGGGATCACCAATGCTGGGGCAATCTTAGGAGCAACGAATGTCACTGCATCAGGAACGATTACTGCTGCGACACTTAATGGCACGTCAGCTATTCAACTGAATGGTACCGATATCAATACAGCAGGGACATTAACCAATGTTGCGTATCTTAATCAAGCGAATACCTTTACTGCTTTGCAAACCATCTCTTCAGGAGGACTGAGTATAACCGGTGGCATTACCAATAATGCTGGAGGAATAACAAGCACTGGTGCGATCAGTGGTGCAACGAACATCGCTGCAAGCGGTACGGAAACATTATCTGGTACTTCTCCATTGACGTTTTCAAACGCAACGCCAAATGTCACACTCGCAACTACTGGAACGAACGGTGTCTTAACAGTTAAAGACGCAGAAGGCACACCGAATACCTTATTGACGTTAACCGATGCAGGAACGACCGGCAACCTAGCTGTCACCGGAACTGTTAACGCAGCAACAGGATTCTTACTCGGTGGTGCCAACATCAACACCGCCGGTACCTTAACCAACATCGCATACAAGAATCAAGCGAATACCTTTACTGGATTACAAACTCTCAATGCTGGATTGACAGTAACCGGCGGCGCTGACATTACGGGTGGCGTAAATAATAACGCTGGAGGGATTACGAATACTGGGGCAGTTGCCGGTGCGACGACCGTTAATGCCTCAGGTACGGTCACGCTTTCGGGTGCAAGTCCTCTTTCCTTAACCAATAGCGCACCAACTTTCAGTCTTGGCGCTTCTGATGCCAATGCAACCTTAACGATTAAAGACACAGCCGGGACGCCAAACACCCTTCTCTCTCTCGTTGATAATGGAACCAGTGGCACACTCTCCGTTGCCAATCTGAATGCGACTTCATCTCTGCAATTAAATGGCACAAGTATTAATACAACCGGGACGCTTTCCAATGTTGCCTACAAAGGACAAGACAACAATTTCACGACTGGTCAAACAGTTGGCGGAGCACTCGCTGTCACAACCGGTGGTGCTTCAGTTACTGGAGGACTCAACAATAATGCTGGAGGGATTACCAACACGGGAGCAGTTGCGGGCGCAACAACGATTGCAGCATCGGGAACGATCACCGGCGCAACAGTGAATGCAACTTCTGAATTGCAACTCAATGGTACAGACATCAATACCGCTGGTACGCTTTCCAATGTTGCTTACCAAACCCAAGCCAACACCTTTACTGCCGGGCAAACGATCTCGTCAGGCGGATTGAATGTAACTGGTGGCATCACCAACAACAACGGAGGTATTACTGGAGCAGGAGCGATCAGTGGTGCAACAACCATTGCTGCTTCTGGCAATGTCGCTCTATCCAATGCCAGTCCAGTAACCCTTTCCAACGCCACCCCAACCATCACCTTAGGTACTGGCAATGCAAATGGTACGCTCGCTATTAAAGACTCAGCCGGTACACCAAACACCCTTCTCTCTCTCGTCGATAACGGAACCAGTGGCACACTCTCCGTTGCCAATCTGAATGCCACGTCTGCGCTTGAGCTTAACGGCACTAATATTAACGTTGGCGGAACGCTTTCCAATGTTGCCTATCTTGATCAGGCAAATACGTTTGCTCTTGGACAGACAATTACGTCTGGTGGATTAACCATCTCTGCTGGTGGTGCCAACATCACTGGCGGGTTGAATAATAACTCCGGCGGGATCACCAATGCTGGTGCGGTTGCGGGTGCAACAACGATTGCAGCATCGGGAACCATTACCGGCGCAACAGTGAATGCGACAACTGCTATTCAAACCGGTGGCACCCAACGAATTGATGCTACCGGAAATCTGACCAATATCGGAACGCTTGCATCCGGCGCAATCACCACAACCGGTACACTTACCTTCTCGGGTGTCACAACGGACATCACAACCGGCACCAATCAAGATCTCACTCTGTCACCAAATGGTACAGGCCAAATCGTTTTGAGTAACATTGCGAAAATTCCATCCCTTTCTGCAACCGATGGCAACACAACACTCTGTCGAAACGCGAGCAATGAAATTGCAAATTGTGCAGCCAACGCCAACGATGTGACGTTGCAACTTGCCTATGATTCCGGCAACACGATCACCACAACAACAGGGCGAAATATCGCCTTCACACTATATGACGAAGCAACCGACTCAGGAACAGCCACCTCCTTGACCCTTGATAATGCAGGAACCGCTCCTGCTTTTGTTATCAATGATACCCATGCAGGAACAAGCGGTACTGCTTTGCAAATCCAATCTGCTGGAGCAACCAAACTCACGATTAATGAATTGGGTGCGATTACCACATCCGGCAACATCGCGACAACTGGCACAGGAAGTATCACTGCTGCCAATGGCCTTACTGTTTCTGGCAGTGGGGCAGCAATTTCCGGTGGTATCAACAACAATGCAGGTGGAATAACCAATACCGGTGCGGTTGCGGGTGCAACAACCATTGCGGCATCGGGCAACGTTGCTTTGTCCAGTGCTTCACCCTTAACCTTGTCTAACACGTCGCCAATTGTTACTTTAGGAGCTGCCAATGCGAATGGAACACTCACCATTAAAGACAGTGCAGGAAGTCCAAACACTCTCCTCTCTTTGGTTGATAATGGCACTAACGGCACATTGCATGTTGCAAACCTGAACGCAATTGCTACATTGCAATTAAATGGAACCGACATCAATACTACCGGAACATTGACGAATATTGCCTACAAAGGTCAAAACAATAACTTTACTGTTGGGCAGACAATCGGTGGCGCTTTAAGTGTTACGACCGGCGGTGCTTCCATCACTGGTGGACTCAACAATAATTCCGGTGGCATTACCAATGCCGGTGCAGTTGCGGGTGCAACAACCATCTCGGCTTCTGGAACTATCATTGGTGCAACAATCAACGGTACTGGTACTTTGCAACTCAATGGTACTGATATCAATACCGGTGGCACGCTTTCCAATGTTGCCTATCTTGATCAGACAAATACCTTCAGTAGTTTACAAACGTTAAACGGTGGACTGACGGTTACGAGCGGCGCGTCAATTAGCAATGGCCTTAATAATAATGCTGGTGGGATTACCAATGCTGGAGCTATTGCTGGCGTAACGAATGTTACGGCAACTGGTAACGTTGCTCTGTCCGGTGCTACTCCTCTTGCTCTTTCAAACACAACGCCAACAATAACACTTGGTGCAACAAACGCAAATGGGACACTCACCATTAAAGATAGTTCAGGAACACCAAATACCTTGCTCTCACTTGTTGACAACGGAACAGACGGCACACTCTCCGTTGCAAATCTTAACGCCACAACCGGCTTCTTACTCAACGGAACCAACATCAACGCAACAGGAACGTTGACCAACGTTGCCTACAAAGGGCAAAACAACAATTTCACTACTGGGCAAACCATCGCTGGAGCATTGACTGTTACTTCAGGTGGAGCAGCAATCACCGGTGGACTGAATAATAATGCTGGTGGCATTACTAATGCCGGTGCGGTTGCGGGTGCAACAACCATTGCGGCATCGGGAACTGTTTCACTTTCCAGCGCAAACCCATTGACCCTTTCCAATGCTGCTCCAATACTCACACTTGCAACAACGGGAACCAACGGCACCTTGACGATTAAAGATGCCGAAAGCACATCAAACACCCTTCTGACCTTAACCGACAATGGTTCTAATGCAAGTCTTTCCGTTGCCAACATTAACGCAACAACTGCATTGCAATTGAATGGTGTTAACATTAACACCGCTGGAACGCTTTCTAACGTTGCCTACAAGAATCAAACCAATACCTTTACCCAAACGCAGACAATTTCAAGCGGTGGACTGATCATTGGAGCCGGCGGTGCCGACATTACTGGTGGACTGAATAATAATGCTGGAGGTATTACCAATGCGGGTGCGGTTGCTGGCGCGACCACTATCACAGCAAGTGGCACAATCACTGGTGATAGTATTAATGCAACCAGTCTGATTCAAACCAGCGGTGTCGACCGAATTGATGCATCCGGCAATTTGATCAATATCGGAACGATTGCCTCAGGTGCAATCACCTCAACCGGGACACTGACCTTACGTGGCGTATCCCCGGATATCACCACCGGAACAAATGAAGATTTGACGCTGACAGCAGATGGAACTGGCCTGCTTATTCTTAATGACACGGTTCAAATTCCAACCCTGGCCGCCAACGGTAACACGACACTTTGTCGAAATGCTTCCAACCAATTAGCAACGTGTGCTGCAGCAGTCAGTACGTTGCAATCGGCGTACAATAATGGCAATACGATCGCAACAACAACCGGCCGGGATATTGCCTTCACGCTCGCATCAGGACTTGCAACCCCAACTTCGTTCTCCGTCACCAACGCTGGAACGGCTCCAAACACCATTCTTAATGACACAGCAGCTGGCACCTCAGGTATCGCGCTTGATGTCAGGTCAAACGGTACCACGAGTTTGACCATTGATGAACTCGGTAGCGTCGCAACATCCGGAAATATTGCAACCACTGGCACAGGATCAATCACGTCTGCCAATGGCCTTACTGTTTCTGGCGGTGGAGCAGCAATTTCCGGTGGTCTTAACAACAACGCTGGTGGGATTACCAACACCGGTGCAATTGCTGGTGCAACGAATGTCACTGCTTCGGGAGCAATTACTGGAGCAACAATCAACGGAACAAGTGCTCTTCAACTCAACGGAACCAACATCAACACAACAGGAACGTTGACCAACGTTGCCTACAAAGGGCAAAACAACAATTTCACTACTGGGCAAACAATCGCTGGAGCATTGACTGTTACTTCAGGTGGGGCAGCAATCAGTGGCGGTCTGAATAATAATGCCGGCGGTATTACCAATGCTGGTGCAATTAGCGATGCAACAACGATTGACGCATCAGGTCAAGTCACACTCGCGAGTGCTTCCCCACTTGCTTTGACAAGCGCGACACCAAACCTTACGTTATCTTCAGCTGGAACGAATGGCGTTTTGACAATTAGAGATGCCGAAAGCACGCCAAATACGCTTATGACCTTGACTGATAATGGCACTTCGGGAACGCTCGGAGTGGCCAATCTGAATGCAACAAGTGCATTGCAATTGAATGGTATCAACATCAACACCGCCGGAACACTTTCCAATGTTGCCTATCAAAATCAAGCCAATGTCTTTACCGCTGCTCAGACAATTTCCTCCGGCGGTTTGACAATTTCCTCCGGCGGTTTGAGTAATAACTCAGGAGGCATAACCAATACTGGAGCAATAACAGGCGCGACAACCGTTACCGCTTCTGGAACCATTACTGGTGCAACCGTCAACGCAACCGGAACCATACAACTTGGAGGAAGTGATATCAATACCGCTGGGACACTTACTAATGTTGCATACAAAAACCAAGCCAACACCTTTACTAATAACAACACTTTCTCACATGCCAACCCACTTACCCTTTCGAGCAACACGCCAAATATCACCCTCGCAACCGCTGGGACAAATGGTGTCTTAACCATCAAAGATGCCGAAGGCACACCAAACACCCTCCTCACCTTAACTGACAATGGGACCAATGGAACCCTAACTGTTGCCAATGTCAATGCAACAACTGGTCTCTTATTAAACGGCACCAATATCAACACCACCGGCACGCTCTCCAACATTGCCTACCTTGACCAAGCTAATGCCTTCACTACCGGACAAACAATTTTAAGTGGCGGATTATCAGTAACCGGTGGACTCAATAATAATGCTGGCGGCATCAGCAACACTGGTGCTCTTTCCGCTGCAACAACCATTGCTGCCTCAGGCCAGGTCACGCTTTCCAATAGCTCACCACTTGCTTTGACCAACAGTGGATCAACGATAACTCTTGGTGCATCTGATTCCAATGCGACCTTAGCTGTGAAGGATACTGCCGGAACACCAAATACGCTTTTGACCTTGACTGACACAGGGACAACGGGAAATCTCTCCGTCACTGGCACCATTAATGCTGCTACAGGACTTTTGTTGGGTGGCACCAACATCAACACGACAGGAACACTGACAAACATTGCGTATAAGGGACAAGATAATAACTTTACGACAGGTCAAACAATCGGCGGAGCACTTACCGTCACAACCGGTGGTGCGTCAATTATTGGAGGCGTTAACAATAACACCGGAGGTATTACCAATGCTGGAGCAATAACTGGAGCAACTGATATCGCTACTTCTGGCGTCCTCGCTCTTACAAGTGCCAGTCCAATAACCCTTTCCAACACCACGCCAATTGTGACGTTGGGTGCAGCAAATGCGAATGGCACACTCACCATTAAAGATAGTGCAGGAACACCAAACACCCTTCTTTCTTTGGTTGACAATGGGAGTAACGGAACACTTTCCGTTGCCAACATCAATGGCACCAGCTCCTTACAACTTAATGGCACGGACATCAATACAGCCGGAGCACTGACGAACGTTGCGTACAAAAACCAATCGAATACCTTCACACAGACCCAAACAATTTCCAGCGGTGGCTTGTCCGTAACGGGTGGCTTGAATAACAATGCCGGTGGCATAACGAATGCTGGAGCAATCAGTGGAGCAACCACCATCGCGCTTTCCGGTAACTTGACCCAAACCGGAAGCACCACCTTTTCAACCGGAACAGGTGCTACTTCCCTTAATGGTGCAACTTCAGTCACCGGCGCAAATCCATTCACGGTTGGGACTGGCCTTACTTCTTTGGGCGGACAACTTGGCGTTGCAAGTTACGCAACATTCAGTGCAACCGTCGATATTGCAGGTAACACATCACTCTCCACGCTTACAACGTCCGGCCTTGCGACACTTAACGCAGCAACAATTATTAACAACACAACCATCGGTGGAACAACAACATTCAATGGTGCACTCCTGGCCAAGAGCACAGCTAACTTCGAAGATGCATCAGGACTCACCATTGGTAAAGATATCACTGCCGGATCAAGCAACACGCCTGGCCAAATCAAACTCATCTCTGATGGAGACAATGCCTTCTCAACGAGTATTAAAACAGGCAACCAAACCCAGGATATCACGTACACTTTGCCAACCGATGATGGTAACAACAACTACGTCTTAACCACCGATGGCAGTGGCAATTTGGCTTGGCAATCTGCTTCTGGTGTTGGTGCGGGAACCATCACTGCTGTTGGCAATATCACGAGCGGAAAAGCATTCACCGGAGATGACTTGGCAAATACCTTGATCTTTCAAGGAAGCACCTCAACCGTTGATGCAAATACTATTACCCTTACTGCCGTTAATCCAGCTTCTTCTCTGACTTACACCCTGCCTGATCTGGGAACCAACGGTACCTTTGCTTTCCTTGAAGGTGCACAAACGTTCACGGGCAGCAAAACCTTTAGTGATCTCTCAATCGCAGATAACAATGTCTCATTCACCAATGGCAATACAACCTTTGACATTACTGGTGCTGGTACCAGAACCTTATCTCTCCTCAATTCAACCAGTTCACAAGTTGCCAATCTTGATCTCTCAGACGGAGAGTTATTGACCAATGGCACTTCCAGACTGACCAACGCTGGTGCATTACAAAACATCACTGGTTACACCCAAACAT
>Ga0209515_10002764_pt1 | contig 26246 bp, 15 predicted proteins | sample Subgroupgradi54m_FD_187454 | JGI IMG/M metagenome (GOLD analysis project Ga0209515, IMG submission 187454) | Subsurface groundwater microbial communities from S. Glens Falls, New York, USA - GMW60B uncontaminated upgradient, 5.4 m (SPAdes)... ... | reverse complement strand
TCGGCCTGGCCGTCGACGTGCGCGACGCGGCCGCGCTGCCGGCGATGGTCGCGCGCACCGTCGAGACTCTCGGCAAGCTGGAGATCCTGGTCAACAACGCGGGCACGACGCGGCGAGCGCCGCTCGATGCGCTGAGCGAGGCCGACTGGGACGAGGTCGTCGACACCAACCTCAAGGGCGCCTGGCTCGCCTGCCAGGCGGCACACCCGGCCATGAAAGCGGCGGGCTACGGCCGTATCATCAATGTATCGAGCATGCTGAGCCTGGTCGGGCACGTGAACCGCTCGCCTTACGTCGCCAGCAAGGGTGGCATGACGGCGCTCACGCGCGCGCTCGCCGTCGAGCTCGCGGTCGACGGCATCACCGTGAACGCCCTCTGCCCGGGTCCGTTCATGACCTCGATGCACGACCCGGCGGCGCGGGCGAAGATGCTCGAGCACATCCCGCTCGGTCGCTGGGGCGAGCCCGAAGAGCTGGGGCCGATCGCGGTGTTTCTCGCCGCACCGGCGTCGAGCTTCATGACCGGCGCCACGCTCACAGTGGACGGAGGCTACACCGCCACATGAGCGAGTCGAGCAACGCCGCTTTGCTGGCCGAGCTGGGCCAGGCGCGCGCGCTGCGCGTTCCCGACCCCGATCGCTTGCTCGCGCTGGGCGCCATCGACTGCGTGGTGGTCATGGGCGCGAGCGGCGCGGGCAAGTCGACGCTGGTGCGCGCCATCCGCACCGCGGCTTTGCCGGCGGTGGAGGTGCCGCGACGCTTCGTGACCCGACCACAGCGCGCCGACGACGACGAGGAGGAGAACCTGCACGTGGCCAGCGACGAGCTCGAGCGGCGCGCGCAGCACGGCGAGCTGGGCCTGCACTGGGCGCGTCCCATGGAAGGCGCCCGGGTCGAGCGCTACGGCTTCGCGCCCGCGGCGCCGGGCATGCTCACCGTCTACTCGGGCAACAACGCGCTGCACACCAACGCCGCGAGCGTTCGACCTCCGGGGGCGCTCGCGCATGCCTTCTTCGTGGGCGTGTACGCTCCCGACCCCACCCGCGCGGCGCGCCTGTGGAAGCGCTCGCCCGAGCTGTGGCAGGAAGCGCGGGCCGAGCTCGCCTACCGGCTGGCCGACGCCGCCGAGCAGGTGCTGCCGCAGATGCACGTCGTGGTGGAGAACCACGGCGAGCTGGAGGAAGCCGCGCGCCGCGAGACCGTCCAGCTGGTCGCACGCCTGGCCGCGCGCCTGGCTGCCCTGAGCCTGGCCGTGCTCGCGGTCCTGCTCGTCGCCTGCGGACACACCCAGCCGCCCGCGCCCGTGGCTGCGTCCGCCGCCGCCGCGCCCGAGCTCACCGGCGTGGCACCGTTCTTCGTGGCCGGCGAGCAGATCACCTGGGACGTCCAGCTCCTCGGCATGGAAGGTGGCCGCGCGCGCATGGCCATCGGCGAGGTCGGCGCCCTCGACGGACGCCGCGTCGTCGCCGCGGTGCTCGAGGTGGAGTCCTCCGGTCTGCTCGCGACGGTGAAGTCGTACAAGGAGATCGTGGCCTCGTGGGTCGACGTGGAGTCGGGCGTGCCCGCGCGCACTGACAGCGACACCGAGTCGGACGGCAAGCAGCTCAGCGTCCACGCCACGCGCACCGCTCTGGGCGCCGAGCTGCGCGTCGCGCACGGCGGCGCACGCGCGAGCCGGGTGGTCCAGCGGTTGCCCTCGCCCACGACGCACGACTCGGTGTCGGCGATCCTGCTCCTGCGCGCGTGGAAGGCGCCGGTGGGCAGCCGCGGACGTTACTACCTGCTCGATGGCCAGCGCCTGTGGCGCAACGAGATCCTGGTCGAGGCGGCCGAGTCGATCGCCGTGCCGCTGGGACGCCGTCAGGCCGTCCGCATCACCGGCGTCGCCCATGCGCTCGGCGCGTCACTGGCCGAGGATCCGGGCAGCGAGCCGCGCCAGTTCAGCTACTGGTTCTCCGACGACGCGCAGCGCATCCCGCTGCGCGTGGTGTCGACCACCGCGTACGGCCAGGTGGAGATGCGCGCGACCTCCTACGTCGAGCCGGCCGGCTTGCGCAGCTCGGCGGCGAGCAGGAGCCCGCCGACCAGGATGGGCAACTGAATGGCGAAGAAGCGCCACAGCATCAGGTGCACCGCGACGGCCGCCGCGGGCAGGAGCCCGTGGAACAGCCAGGCGCCGCCGACCTCGCTCACGCCCGCGCCGCCCGGCGTGGGCGCCGATTGCGAGACCGCCGAGAGCAGGTAGGAGAATCCCCACGCCCGTGCCGCGCTGCCCGTAGCGCCCAGCCCGTGGAGCAGGGCCACCGAGGCGGCCGCGACGGCGGCCTGGTTGAGCATGGAGAACAGCACCGAGGCGCCCAGCAGCAGCGGGTGGCCGCGCAGGATGGTCGACACGCCGGTCACGAAGTCCACGATGGCCACGCGCGCGCGACCACGCGTGGTCCACAGGGCCAGGCGCACCGAGGCCTGCGGCCACGCGGCGAGCAGCAGGAGCGCGACGATGACCGCGAAGGCCACGAGGCCGGCCAGCCAGAGCGTGGCACGGAAGGCTCCCGGCGCGACCAGGTGGGGAAAGAGCAGCGTCAGCACGCAGGCGGGGCCGAGGCACGCGGGTACGAACAGCGTCTGCTGGACCAGGGCGAACGCGAACGCCGTGCCTGCGCTCACGCCCTTGCGGGTGAGCAGGAGCCCGGTGATGGGCGTGCCCGCGTTGGCCGCGTAGGTCGCGCACATGTTGGCCAGCGCGAGCTTGAGCCACCACGAGAAGCGCGGCCGGATGCCCAGCGGCCTGGCCATCACCGCGAAGCGCGCGGCGTCGGTCCACCACTCCGCCGCGATGGCGAGGATCGCGATGAGAAGGTACGCAAGTGGCAGATGGCCGAGCGTGCGCGCCACGTTGCCGAGGCCGCCGGCATAGATCACCAGGGCGACCACGCCGAGCGCGGTCAGGGCGAGGACGAGCAGCACCGCGCGGCCGACGCGACGGCGCCACGTGGCCTCGGCGCTGGGGACGTCGTTCTGGTTGGCCATGGCGGCGTGCGGCCAGGCTCAGGGGAAGCGGGCTTCGAGCGCCAGGCGCTGCGCGAACGCCGCGAAGGGCATCGTCTCCATCTTCTGCTGATCGCCCCCGAAGGTGCGCACGCTCACCTGATCCGAGGCGACCTCCTTGTCACCGATCACGATCGTGTACGGGATCTTCTGCAGCGACGCTTCGCGCACCTTGGCCTGCATGGTGCCGTTGCTGTCATCGAAGCTGACGCGCCCACCCGCCGCGGCGAGCCGCTCGAGCACCGTGCGCGCGTGATCGTTGACCCGATCGGTGACCGTGACGATGGCCACCTGCACGGGCGCGAGCCAGAGCGGGAAGGCGCCGGCGAAGTGCTCGATCAGGATGGCGATGAAGCGCTCGAACGAGCCGTAGATGGCCCGGTGCAGCACCACCGGGCGGTGCGGCTTGCCGTCCTCGCCGATGTAGGTGAGGTCGAAGCGCTCGGGTGCGGCGTAGTCGAGCTGGATGGTGCCCAGCTGCCACTTGCGCCCGATGCTGTCGGAGACGTCGAAGTCGATCTTGGGCCCGTAGAACGCGCCGTCGCCGGGCTTGAGCTCGTAGGCGAGGCCGAGCCCGTCGAGCGCGGTCCGGAGCGACGCCTCGGCGCGGTCCCACATCTCGTCGTCGCCGATGCGCTGGGGCGGACGGGTGGCGAACTTGGCCGAGTACTTGAGGCCGACCGCGTTGTAGACGTGATCGAGCAGCTTGACGAAGCGGCGCACCTCGTCGGCGATCTGGTCCTCGCGGCAGTAGATGTGCGCGTCGTCCTGGGCGAACTGGCGCACGCGGGTCAGGCCGCCGAGCGAGCCGGCCGCCTCGTTGCGATGCAGCACGTCCTGCGTGTGCAGCCGCAGGGGCAGGTCGCGGTAGCTGTGCTTCTTGAAGCCGTAATACAGGTGGTGCGAGGGGCAGTTCATCGGCTTGAGCGAGAAGTGGTGCGGGTCGGGCTCGCCCGCGGCCTTGGCCTCGCTGTCCTCGACGAGGAACATGTTCTCCTTGTACTTGCCCCAGTGGCCCGACATCTCCCACAGGCCCTTGTTGTAGAGCAGGGGCGTCTTGATCTCGACGTAGCCGTTGGACAGCGCGAGCTGGCGCATGTACGTCGACAGCGTGGTGTAGATGGCCGTGCCCTTGGGCGTCCAGAACGGCGCACCCGGTGACAGGGGATGGAAGTGGAACAGGTCGAGCTCCCGGCCCAGACGCCGGTGATCGCGCTTCTCCGCCTCCTCGCGCTGCTTGAGCCAGGCGTCGAGGCCCTTCTTGTCGAAGAAGGCGGTGCCGTAGATGCGCTGCAGCGTCTTGTTGCGATGATCGCCGCGCCAGTACGCCGCCGACGAGCTGAGCAGCTTGATCACGCCCACGCGCCCGGTCGACGGCCCGTGCGGGCCCTCGCAGAAGTCGACCCAGTCACCGTGGCTGTACAGGGTCAGCACCTGGGCACCCTTGCCGACGATGTCCTGGATGATCTCGACCTTGAACTTCTCGCCCTTGCCGGTGAACAGCTCGATGGCCTGCTCGGGCGAGACCTCGGTGCGCTGGAAGGCGAGATCCGCCGCGACGATCTGGTTGGCCTCGACCTCGATGCGGGCGAGCTCGTCCTCGCTGAACGGCTGGCCGCGATCGAAGTCGTAGTAGAAGCCGTTCTCGATGGTCGGTCCGATGGTGACCTGGGTGCCCGGGAACAGCCGCTGCACCGCGTCGGCGACGATGTGCGCGGCGTCGTGACGGATGGTCTCGAGCGCCTCGGGCGTCTTGCTGGTGAAGATCTCGAGCCGGGTGTCGTGGTCGAGCTTGCGCGAGAGATCCACGAAGGTGCCGTTGGCCCGGGCGAGCACGGCCGCCTTGGCAAGACCGGGGCCGATCGAATCCCTCACGAAGTCGGCGATGGGCGTGCCCGCAGCGGTCTGCTTCTGGCTGCCATCGGGAAGGGTCACGGTGATGCTGGCGACTGTCATGCCGACACATTAGTCGGCCCGGGCTGGCTTGTGCTAGCGCATCGGGTGTTCCGACAGCCTGGGGGCGAGGCGCGGCCAGCCGTCGGTGCCCTGCTGGTTCATCCAGAGCATGAAGCGCTGGCCGAAGACCGGAAGGATGCTGGAGCTGCCATCGGGCAGGATGTTGGTCACCTGGAATTGGAGCGCGTCGAGCTTGCCGTTGCGGTCGAAGTCGCCCCACCGCGCCTGCGCCACGTTGATGGCGAGGTAGCCCGCGAGCGTCGAGGTAGGAATGAGCGTGCGCGACGGGGGCCGGCCGGCCGAGCTGTAGCGCCACTCATTCGCCGACGAAGACAGCCAGGCGATGTCGTCGAGGGTGTTGTCGTCGTCGAAGTTACCGACCACGGCGTTCGCCAGGCTCGTGACGGGTGAGTTGGCGACGACCGTCCACAGCCCCGTGCCGCTGCTCGAGTAGACCAGCCTGCCGTCGATGACCGCGAGCACGTCGACGCCGGCCCGGCCGTCGATGCGGCCGAAGCGCAGCTGCTCGATGGGCTCGGCGGCGCCGCCCGGGTTGCTCCACACGTGGGTGGCCCCGTCGAAGATGTACCAGCGCCCGCCAGTGGTGCCGAAGATGTCGGTCTTGCCGTCGCCAGTCATGTCGTAGAAGCGCAGCTCGGCGAGCGGCATCCACGAGTAGGTGAGGATCTGTGGCGCGCCGGTGCCGGCGCTGGAGTAGACCAGGTAGCCCATGGGGTCCTGCCAGATCACGTCGGTGCGTGAGTCGCCGTCGACGTTGGCGAAGGCCAGCCCGGGCGCGGTCAGATAGGTGGCGTGCAGGAAGCGCCAGCCCTCGGTGGCCCCCGACGAGTAGAACCAGCCCGTGCCCGTGGCCACGAAGACGTCGTCGAAGAAGTCGCCGTCGAAGTCGCCCACGGCGATCTCGGTGGAGTGATCGGTCGCAATGGTGTTGCCTGGCTCCGCCGAGAAGTTGAACTCGGAGTGGTGCTCGCCGATGCCGCTCGCCGTCTTCTTGCTCTTGAGCGCCACGGCCGCATCGAGGTCGTCGTGTACGAGCACGTTGTCGTGGAAGTACGCTCCGATCTGCGGCTTGCCGCGCAGCTCGAAGGCCGAGCGCGTCTTGCCCAGGCCGTAGCCCTGCTCGCCCCGGAAGGTGTTGTACGAGATGTCGATGTACTCGCCGGCGAGGCCGCCGTACCAGTCGTTTACGTAATCTATATAGCCGTTGCCATCGGCATCGCCGGTGCCGTGCACGTCGAAGTGCTGGTTCCAGTAGGAGCCCCAGAAGCTCGACTCGGTGAAGCCGCCCTCGAGCACGTAGTTGCGCCGGGCCAGGTAGCCGATGTACGCCCCGCCACCCATCGAGATGGCGTGGCGGTTGCGATCGAACACGTTGCCCTCGGCGAGGAAGGCGGCGCCCTGGATGCCGTAGCCCGAGTTGTTGCGCGCGTTGTTGTGGATGTAGTTACGCCCGATGCGCGCCATGAACGGATCTTCGGGACCGATGCGCGGCCGGCCCGCGTGGTAGTCGCTCGCCAGCGGCACGCTCGGGTGCTCGGGGTCGTTGTCCGGACGCGTGAAGTCGGCGCGCAGGCCGCTGTCGACCATGACGGCCTGCCCGGCCCACTGGTCGAGCTCGTTGTCGGCGATGACGATGTTGCGCCCGCGCCGGCGCACCGGGTCCTGCATGATCGCGATACCGGTGTTGAAATAGCCGCTGTCGCGCACGTCGCCTTCCCCGCCGCGCAGGTGGATACCCTCGATGCTTGCGTCGCTGCCGCTCACCACGAACATGCTGTATGGGCAGTCCTGGCTGTTGTCGTAGTCGCAGGGTACGTGGGCCAGGTCGGTGAAGAGCAGCGGACGGTAGCCGCGGTCGCCGCGCTCGCCCAGGAGGTGCACGCCCCGGCGTACCGGGATGTCGTGGCTGGAGTGCATGTCGAAGTAGGCGCCGCGCGGCACGACCACGTCGCCGGTGAAGTGCGAGCGCAGCGTGTCCTCGAGCTGGGCCGGGGAGCCGACCACCCGGCGGTCGAAGGAGACACCCGGGTCGTTGAAGGCCAGGATGCCCGCGTTCGCCGTGGCGGCGAAGCGCCCGGCCAGGAGCACGTCGCCGTCGTCCTGCCAGCCGTCGAGCAGGTCGGAAACGCCCCACGACTCGCGGTAGCGCAGCGTGGGTGTGCTGGGGTTGCCGGCGTAGTCGAGGATCATGGTGCGGCCGTTGACGTGGTCGCGGTTCATGAGCAGGAGCTGGTCGTGGCCTCGGCCGGTGAAATCGCCGACGTAGGCGCGGTCCTCGTCGCCGGTCCAGCCGTTCAGCAGCGCCGAGGCCTCGGTGTAGGGCACACGCCGCTGTGGATCGGCGTAGGCCAGGTCGACGATGCGCGCCGTGCCGCTGCCGTACTGGCGGTTGATGAACAGCAGCTGGTCGTGGCCGCGACCGAGGAAGTCGCCCGCGTAGCGGGCGTCGGCGAGGTCGTTCCAGGTGGTCAGCTCGGGCAAGTTCTGCAGGCTCGCGCCGTACGGGCCGAAGGGGCTGCCCGGGTGGAAGTCCATGACCGCGAGGTGGGTGTTGGTCGGCACCTGCATCATGTTGAACGCGAGCAGCTGGTCGTGACCGAGGTTGAGGAAGTCGCCGACGAGCTGCACGTCCTCGGGGCCGAGGAAGGTCTCATCGTTCCACTGGGCCCACGTCAACAGGTAGCGGATCTGCGGGTGGCCGGAGCGGAAGTCGAGGATGACCAGCCGCCCGGTGGCCGCGCGCGCGGCCGGGTCGGTGCCCGGGTTGTCGCGGTTGATCAGCATGACCTGGGCGAAGCCCTCGCCGAGGAAATCGCCCACCAGCGCCAGGTCCTCCTCGTCGTCCCAGCCGTTGAGCAGCGGCGAGGCGCCCCACGGCTCGGAGAAGGTCGGATTGACCACCGTGCCGCCCAGCGGGCCTTGCACGTCGAAGTCGGCCAGCGCCCAGCGCCGTGCGCCGCCCCAGTAGTTGAGGAAGAGCACCTGGTCGTGTCCGTTCTTGAGGAAGTCGCCCACCAGCTGGCGGTCGTTGATGCCGGTCAGCTCGGTGAAGCTCTCGGCGAGGCCGTTCATCCAGAAGCGCAGCTGCGCACGATCGCTGCCATCGCCATGGCCGCCCATGAAGCCGAAGATGGCGGCGCGGCCGGCTATCTGCATCGAGCGCGCCCCGGCCGGTGCCGTGGGGCCGTCAGCGGGGGTCTCGGTCGAGGTGTCGCCCGGGTCGGCGAGGCAGCCGGCGAGGGCAAGGACGCCCAGGCCAGCGAGAACCAGCGATTTTCTCATGGGGCCACCGCATCGCAAGAACAGGGCCAGCGCTAACCTTGCGAAAGTCGTGCGAGCGCGCCAGGCGTGCGAGCAGATCGCCCGAGCAAGATGTGTGGACAGCTCTCGCGACCCGGCGGCGTCAGTCCACGCCGTCGCAGTCGCGATCCACGCCGTCGCCGGCCGGATCGTTGGCCGGCAGGACCGAGGTGGGCGCGAGCGAGCCGAAGGTCACCGCGTCGCCCGGACGCACGAACACCGCGTGCGGGTGGTTGCCGGCGTCGAGAACCAGCGGGCTGTTCGAGTAGACCGAGCCGAGCACGGAGTTGCCGTACCACTTGCCACCGATGCGCGCGGCGTAAAAGGGTGGCGAGCTGCCACGCCCGAGCAGCGCGCAGCTCGAGGGCGAGTCGCAGACCAGGCTGTACCACGAGACGTACACGTTCGAGGTCGGGGGCACGCTCTCGTGCGACCAGGTCTGACCGTCGAACGTGGAGTGCTCCTGCGTGCCGAAGCGTGGTCCCGACAGCACGTGCAGCGTCCCCGACGGGTCGAACGCGCCGGTGGCCAGGGCCGCCAGGTCGTTGCTGATCACGGGCAGGCGCTCCCATCCCGAGGGCGTACGGCGGGCCACCGCCACGTTGGAACCCCCCTCGTTGACCGAGTAGATCGCGTGCGGCACGCCCGCAGGCGAGGTCAGCACGGTTGGCAGGAAGCTCGAGTCGTAGGCGATGAAGCCGACGCTCTCGAAGGTCCACTCGCCGCTCGCGTCGGTGGCGTAGCGCAGCTCACGCTCGAAGAAGGGCGTGTAGGCCTGGTAGACGATGTGCGTGTGGCCGGCGGCGTCGCGCGCCACCGAGAGGCTGCGGGTCAACGAGCCGTCATCGACGAGCTGCCGGGAGTCGGAGGCCACCTCGCTCCAGCTGCCCTGCTGACGGGCGAAGATGCCCAGGTGGTTCTGCGCGTCGAAGGCGGCCACGATGGTGGCGGAGCTGGCGTCGGCGCTCAGGCCCAGGTAGCCGGCGCGCTGATCGGTTCCCTCGGTGACCGTCTCCCTGCTCCAGGTGGTGCCGGTGCGGTGTGCGCACTCGACCCGGAAGGGGAAGCCCATCACGCCGCAGACCGAGGGCGCGTCGCCCGCGAGCGCGAGGTCGGCGAGCCCGCCCGTGAGCGCGAGCGGGGTCGGCTCGTCCGTCCACCTGAAGACGGCGCCGTGCACGCCGGCGTTGCCGTCGTTGCAGTCGGGACCGAGGGGCACGCCGTCGTGGTCCAGGTCGGTGGCGTCGGTGCCGTCGCAGTCGGCGTCGATGCCGTCGAATTCACCGTCGAGCTGGCCGGGATGCACGAAGGCGTCGCTGTCGTCGCAGTCGGCGCCGCCGCAGCCCGCGCGCCGGGCCAGGTCGCAGTCGCGGTCGCACGAGTCGACGATGCTGAAGCTGGGGTAGATGGTCGTGGTCCAGCCGGCGCGATCGGTGACCGTGACCGACTCGCTGCCGCTGAAGCAGCCGCCGTCGAAGGCGAACTCGAAGGGCGGCGCGGTCTTGAGCCCGCCGATGGGGCCCATGGCCTCGACCTTGACCACGCCGATGTTGTCGCTGACGGTGAACATCGCCTTGGTGGGCGTCTCCGAGCTGGTCACGCCGCTGAACTGGATGCTGGGCGGCGTGTTGTCGAAGAAGATCGACTGGGTCGCGCTCTGCCGCTGGTCGTGGGTGTCGTGGGCGAGCGCGCGCAGCTCGTGCGCGCCCTCCGGCCAGGCGCGCGTGTCGACGTCGAAGACGTAGGGCGCGAACTTCTTCTCGTCGATGAGCTGGTGGTCCAAAAAGAGCTGCACCAGCACCACGCCCTCGTCGTCGCCGGGATCGACGATCACGCGCGTGGTCTCGCGCAGGGCGTCGCTGGCCTGCGGGGTCACGAACGTCACGCTGGGCCGCTGGTCGACCGGGCCCGCGTCGGGCGTGGGCTCTTCGGTGTGAGCGTCGGGCCGCTCGGCGGGCGTGCCGCCCTCGTCGGTGCAGGCGGGCAGGGCGACGAGCGCGGTGGCGAGGCCGAGCAGGACGAGGCGAGCAGGGCGATATCGGGACGGACGACTCATGACCGCGCAGAGTAGTCAGGGCGCGTCCCCTGCCTAGGTGCGGGCATCACGCCCCCGCCCGGTGAGTGACGCGGCGCACACGGCCGTGCGCCAGGGTGGTAAACCGAGAGCATGACCGCCCTGGATCCCGAGCTCGCCGCGCTGGCTGCCTTCCTGCCCGAGGAGTACGTGGGCGCGGTGACACGGATCCAGCCCATCTCCATGGGCCTCTCCGGCGCGGGCGTCTACGCGGTGAGCAGCACGCGCGGCGAGCTGGTGCTGCGCGTGCAGCCGGAGCGCTTCGGCGCCACCCACTGGCCGCAGCAGCTGCTGATCCTGCGCCGCGCCGCCGCCAGCGGCGTGGCGCCTGCGCTGGTGCACGTCGACGAGGCGGCGCGCGCGATCGTCTCCCGGCGCGTGGCGGGCGTGCCGCTGCCCGCGGCGCTCGCCGATCCCGGGCAGCGCGGCGCCGCCATCGCCAGCGTGGTCGCGCAGCTGCGCACGCTGCACGCGCTCGCAGCCGAGGGCGTCGAGGAGCGTGACGTCTTCGCCTACGCGCGCGGCCAGCACGCCACGCAGCGGGCGCGTCCGGGCTTCCCCGCCTGGGCCGCCCCGCTCGAGCCGATCTTCGCCGCCATCGCGGCGACGCTCGCGCGCGACCCGCGCCGCGTGGTCAGTCACAACGACATGAACCCGGGCAACATCCTCTGGGACGGCACGCGCGCCTGGCTGGTCGACTGGGAGGTCGCCGGCCTGGCGCACCCGTTCTACGACCTGGCCGTGCTGGCGATGTTCCTGCAGCTCGACGACGCCGCCGCGAATGGCCTGCTCGCGCAGCAGGAGCAGCGCCCGCTCGTCGACGGCGAGGCGGCCACCCTGGCGGCGCTGCGTCGGCTCGCGGCGCTCTTCTGCGGGCTCACCTTCGTCGGCCTGGTGCCCGACCTGAGCCTCTTGCCGGCGTCCGCGCCGACCTTGACGGAGTGCTACGCCGGCCTGCGCGCGGGCAAGCTCGACCTGCAGGATGCGCGCGGCCAGGGTGCCTTCGCGCTGGCGCTGCTGCAGGTCGGCACGGCTGGCCGAAGCGGCTAGCGTGCCCCGGGCTGGCCCCGCGTCGACGCCGACCTTGCGTAACCCGGTATTGTGGGCATCCTTCCAGCTGACGCTGCGCACCGGTGGCGTGGGGAGGTGAATCATGGGCGACGTGGTGATTCTCGGTTTCCATGGACGACTCATCGGTCCGAGCGACGCTGATTACGACCAGGCGCGCGCTCTCTACAACGGGATGATCGACAAGCGGCCGCGCCTGATCGCCCGCTGCGTCAACGCCGCCGACGTGATCGCCGCCGTCAACGTCGCGCGCGAGCAGAAGCTGCTCCTGGCGGTGCGCGGCGGCGGCCACAATGGCCCGGGACTGGGCAGCTGCGACGACGGACTGGTCATCGACTTCTCGGCGATGAAGGGCGTGCGTGTCGATCCGCAGGCGCGCACGGTGCGCGTCGAGCCCGGCTGCACCTCGGCCGACGTCGATCACGCCACGCATGCATTCGGCCTCGCTGTCCCCTTCGGGATCGTCGGCAGCACCGGCGTCGCGGGGCTCACGCTGGGCGGCGGCACCGGCTACCTCACGCGCAAGTACGGCCTGACCATCGACAACTTGATCGAAGCCGACGTCGTCCTGGCCGATGGCCGCTTCGTGACCGCGAACCGGGAGGCGAACTCGGACCTGTTCTGGGCGCTGCGCGGCGGCGGCGGCAACTTCGGCGTCGTGACCAGCTTCCTGTTCCAGGCCCACCCGGTGAACATGGTCTACGCGGGGCCGGTGTTCTGGGACGCCAAGGACGCCAAGAAGGTCATGACCGCCTACCGCGACTTCATCGGCAAGGCGCCCGAGGAGCTGGGGCTGTTCGTCGGCCTGAAGAGCGTGCCGCCGGTCGATCCATTCCCCAAGGAGCACTGGAGCAAGCGTGCGTGCGCCCTCATCGGCAGCTACAACGGCCCCACCGCCGATGCCCAGAAGGTGCTGGCGCCGCTCCTCGGCGCGCTGCCCGCGCCGCTGTTCAACTGGATGGGCGAGATGCCGTTCCCGTCCATGCAGGCGCTCTTCGATCCATTCTTCCCCAAGGGGTTGCAGTGGTACTGGAAGGGGGACTTCGTCAAGACGCTGCCCGACGAGGCGATCGACACGCACATCGCGCAGGCCGCCAGCGCGCCGAGCGATTTCTGCCTCATGCACCTCTACCCCATCGACGGTGCCGTGCGCCGCGTGGCCAAGGACGCCACCGCCTGGAGCGCGCGCGATGCCACCTGGTCGATGGTGATTGCCGGCATCGACCCCGAGGCCAAGAATGCCGAGGCGCTCAAGCGCTGGGGGCGAGCCTACTGGAAGGCGGTCCACCCGTTCAACATGGAGGGCGGGTACGTCAACTTCATGATGGACGACGAGGCCGACAACCGCGTCCAGGCCAGCTACGGCGAGAACTACAAGCGGCTGGCGGCCATCAAGGCGAAGTACGACCCGAAGAACCTCTTCCGCGTGAACCAGAACATCAAGCCCGCCGGCGCCTGAGCCGACGTCCCGCCACCGTCACACTAGTACTCGCGCTCGGAAGTTCGATCCGGGTTCCGGAAATTCGTCAGCGTGGTGGCTTGTTGGTCGGGTATGGCCGGCCCCGAGGCGCAACGACTGCTGGTTCCGCGACGAGAGCGGTTGGCGTTGAAGAAGCTGGTTCGTCGCCAACGGGTCCCGTATTCCATCGTTCAGCGTGCGATGGCGTCATTTTGCTCTGCGACGAGGAGGGCTCACGCGTGTGCCACGTATGCGGCGGCTCGGGCTGGACGGACGGCAGCGCCAGCTTACGCCGCGATGGCAAGGGGAGCACCGAGTGCATCGGCTGCAACGGCGCCGGGACCCGCTGGCCACACAACCGCGACATCCCCGCGCGTGCACCGGCGGTGCCGGAGGCAGCGTTCGTCGTCATGACGGACCCGCATCTGGCCGCACCGGGAAACATGGGTGTCCACCGCGTGCACGGCCCGTTCGTCCTGGCGCGGCACGATCGGGCAACGGACCAGCCGCTGTCGCTCACCGACGAGGACGTGGAGCTCTACTGCTCGCTGTTCGGCGGATAGACGCCATGAGCGAGAAACTTCGCAAGCCCTGCGGCAACTGGGCGCTCGACGCGGTAGCGGCGTCGTGGGCGAGGAACCCGACTGGTCTTGTCGAGCGTGACGAGGAGGGCGCTCCGTGGATTTCCGTGCACCGACGTGCATTCACGCGATGAGCTGACTCGAATGAGTCTCGGCATTATTGACGGTTTCGCCCGTCAAGAAGCCGGCGGAAACGGCGGTCTCTTGATTTTCGGGCGGCGCGTCGGCTGCAAGATTTCCCGGTGCGCACCGACATGTGATCTGTGCACGTAGCCTTTCTGCGGGTGGTCCGTCTAGATGCGCACCTCCCATGAGAACCCGAATTGGCCTGAGCGCCACCGTGGCATTGATCACACTGCTCTCCTCGACCTCCGCCTTTGCCATCACCACCAGCGGCACGCTCGCGGCCGACGAGACCTGGAGCGGGACGGTCTTGCTCGCCGGCGACGTCACGGTTCCGAGTGGCGTGACCCTGACGATCGAGCAGGGCACGCTGGTCAAGTCCCCCAGCACCTCGATAGGTCGGCAGATCCAGGTCATGGGCACGATCGATGTGCGCGGCAGCGCCACGGCGGGCGTGCGCCTCGAGCTCGGCCCCGGTCTTTTCCTGCGCGCGGGCTCGCACGGCACCTTCCGGTACACCACGCTCTCGGGCGCGCTCATGGGCATCATCGCCAGCGCGGGCAGCGACCTGATGTTCACGGACGGCGAGATCGTCGGCATGACCGAGCTGGGCATGAGGGTGTCGGGAACGGCCGAGATCGCGCGCACGCGCTTCCTGCGCAACCGCAGCAAGGCCCTCACGGTGCTGGGCAGCGCCGCCAGCATCCACAACAACGAGTTCCGCGACAACTGCGTGGTCTCCAATAGCCCCATCGGCACGGTCGAGATCGACTCGAACCGGGAGGTCACCTTCGACCACAACACCGTGTCCGGCAACCGCTGCTTGATCGGCGTGAACCTGACCACCGAGGCCACCGTGACCAACAACATCATCTCCGCCAACCGACTGGTGGGCGTGAACTGGGCCGGCGACCCCCACATCCATGCCGTCGTTCGCCGCAACCTGATCAACGAGGTCAGCGACGTCGCCAACCTCGCCAGCGTCGAGCACGTCTTCGGCGATCCCCGCTTCCTCAGCGCGACCGACGTGCGCCTGCGCTTCGACTCGCCCGCGCTCCACGCCGCCCTGGACGGCAGCGACCTGGGCGCCTACGCCTTCGAGCCGCCCGGACCGGTGATGCGCGCCATCATCCTGCCCCAGCCGATCCAGCTGACGGTCGGCGGCCAGGTCACGCTGCGCGTGGAAGGGCGCGACCTCATCGGCACGCCGGCCAGCCTGGGCGACTCGACCCCGGTGTGGACCACGAACGCGGGCAGCATCACCGCCGCGGGAGTCTTCACGGCGGGCACGCAGGCCGGCGTGTTCCCCGAGGGCGTCGCGGTGAGCGTGGCCGGCCTGGTCGCATCGGTGCCCGTGACCGTTCTGCCGGGGCCGGCCAACACGCTGACCGTCAGCCCGGCGAACCTGGACATCCACCCGGGCCGGACCGCGCAGCTCTCCGCCATCGTCCTCGATGCGCACGGCAACCGTCGCGATCAGGATCAGGTGCTGTGGACGATGGTCACCCCGGCCGCGGGCGTGATCACCACCTCCGGGCTGTTCCTTGCCGGGAACAACCTGGGCAGCTTCCCGGGCGCGGTGCGCGGCCAGGTGGGCACGATCACCGGCACCGCCTCGATTACCGTCTCGCCCCGGGTTCCTGCGCGCCTCATCATAACCCCTGGCAGCGTCTCGCTGCCCACCGGTGACAGCACGCTCTTCACCCTGGAGGCTCGCGACGCCGACGAGCAGCCGCTCACGGTGACGCCGGAGTGGTCGGTCGCCAACGGCGGCGGCACCATCGATGCCAGCGGTCGCTTCACCGCTGGGACGCTCGCCGGCACCTTCGTCGACACCGTGACCGCGACCGTGGGCGGCCTGGCGATCCAGGCCACCGTGGTGGTCGAGCCCGGACCGGTGACCCGCGTGGTGGTTGCGCCCACCAGCCTGATGGTCGCCCCGGGCGGCGTGTCCCAGCTCACCGCGACCGCGTTCGACGAGCACGACAACCAGGCCGCCGTGGACCCGGTCTGGTCGGTCACCGACGCCACCGCCGGTAGCATCGACAACCACGGCCACTTCGTCGCCGGTAGCGTCGCCGCCAGCTTCCCCGACGTCATCGTCGCACGCGTCGGCGCGGTGTCGGCGCGCGCCTCGGTGACGGTGGTGCCGGGCGCGCTGGCGCGGCTCGCCATCGACCCCGCGCTCGTGTCGCTGTTGCCGGGAGAGCACACCGTGCTCGCGCTCGCCGGCTTCGACGAGGTCGGCAATCGCGTCGAGGTGACCGGTTCGTGGTCGGTGGTGCACGGCGGCGGCAGCATCGACGACGCGGGCGAGCTCATCGCCGGCAACCAGGCGGGCGTGTTCGCCGACTCCGTGCTGGTCACCGCGGGCGGCGTGAGCGCCACCGCCACCATCGAAGTGCGGCCCGGGCCGCTCACGCACCTGCGCGTGCTGCCCGGCGCGCTCACGCTGGGCGCGGGCAGCCAGGTCACCTTCGCGGTCGATGGCTTCGACGCCGCCGGCAACCAAGTCGAGCTGGACGCGCCGCGCTGGAGCGCCCACCCCGCGGCCGGCACCATCACCGCCGACGGCAAGTTCACCGCCGGCACCGTGGCCGGCATGTGGCCCGAGGCGGTGACGGTCAGCGTGGGTGGCGTGACCGAGCACGCAGCGGTGCAGGTGACCGTCGTCGACGCTCCCCAGCCCATGCCCGAGGAGAAGGGCGGCGGCTGCGGCTGCAGCGTGGGCACGCGTCGGCCGAGCCCGGTGGCGGGTGCGCTGCTGCTCGTGGTCGGTGTGGTGCTGCTGGATCGCCGACGCCGACAGGCGCGGCGCGCCCGCTGAAGGTCTTGCCGTCGTTCGGTTCGGGGGCGTAGCGGCTCGACCCGACCGGGCCGGAACCAGCCTCGCGGTTGACCCGTGCCTCGTCCGGGTCGATGATTGCGCGCTGCACCGCGCGCTGCTCTCGTTGCCCGTGCTGCTCTTCATGACCCTCGTGGCTCGTGCGGACTCCGCGCCCCCGCCCGCGCCCGTGAAGCCTGCGGCGCCGGGCAAGGTGCCCATGACGCTCGTGCCCTGCCTGCCCGCCGCGGCGGCCTGCGCCTGGTGGCGCTCGCCGGCGACCCGGTGATCACTCGTGAAGCAGCTCGGGTTCCCGCCGCACCCGGCGGATCGAGTTGTGGCGAAGCACAGGCCGAGAGCGGCTGTGAGCGGTGCGCGACCGGGGCATGCGACTGCACGGGCGGACGCTGGCTGTGCAATGCAGAGTAAGCCACGCGGCCGCGGACCTCGCGCCCCCACGTGGGGCGGACGCGCGCCCCCACGGACTAACCCGGAATGGACTTCCGATCGCGGGTACTAGCCGTCCTTGAGCAGGAACAGGTAAGGCTGTCCGCCCACCTCGTAGGTCTCGACCTGGCTCCAGCCCGCGGTCCAGTCGCCCACGAAGACCTCGTGGCCGGGCACATCGTCGATCTTGCCGTCGCCGCCGACACGCAGGATCTTGGCCGTGCCGTCGATCTCCTTGACCACGATGAGGTAGAGCAGACCACCGGCGCGGTAGAACGACGCCGACGTCCAGTTGCTCAGCCAGTCGTTGCTGTCGACGGTGGCGCCGAGGTCGCCGGTGGCGGTGAGCCGGCGCACGCGCATGGTGCCGTCGCCCGACTTGAGGAAGAACACGTAGGTCGACCCGCCCACCTGGTACGGCTCGACGGTGGTGAAGCCAGCGCCGACGTTGCCGGTGTACTCCTGCGTGCCCACCTTGCCGTTGGCATTCATGCGGTTCACGTGGATCTCGCCGCTGGAGCGCTTGACCAGCACCAGGAAGGTCGTGCCGTTGATGTCGACCGTCTTGGCGCTCGACCAGCCCGACGTCCAGTTGTAGGCCTCGACCAGCGCGCCGATGGTGCCGTTGGCGTTGACCTTGAGCACCTTGGCCACGCCATCGCTCTCCTTCAGCGTGAACAGGAAGGTGCCCTGCGAGGTGGTGAAGAACTGCGTCGAGGTCCAGCCCGAGTTCCAGTCGGTGGCCTCGACGTTGGGGCCGAACGTGCCGTCAGCGCGCACCGGGAACACCTTCTCGGTGCCGTCGTCGGTCTTGAGCTGGAAGAAGTAGTTGTTGCCGCCGACCTGGAAGAACTCGGTGTTGGTCCAGCCGTTGTTCCACGTCGACAGATCGACGTAGCGACCGATCTTGCCGTCGCTGTTGAGCACGTGCTGGTGCATGTTGCCGGGGTAGTACCTGCGCGCGCCCGTGATGTCGGTCGCGCTCAGCACGCCGTCGTTGTTCCAGTGCGGGTTGCAGTAGTTCATGACCGAGTCCTCGTCCCAGCTGCCGATCAGGACGCCGCCTGACTCACCGTCGGGCGGCTGGTCGTTGCCCAGGTTGTCGTGCCAGCAGCTCTGCGGCGTGTCGGGGCGCAGCTGCTCGTGGTAGAAGCCGAGCGCGTGGCCGAACTCGTGCGCCGCGATGGCGCGGATGCAGAACTCGCGGTGGTCGTTCGCGTTGCTGGCGCACGACGGCGACCAGGTGGCGAAGGTGAAGTTCAGCACCATGCCGTTGCTGTCGCGGTCGAGGTCCTTGCCGAACGCGTTCACGTGCGGGCGCACGTCGGCGGTGGTGATGTGGACGCCCGCGTCGCCCGCATGGCACTGATCCCAGCCGGTGAACAGGATGGCCGCGGCCTTGCCCCAGGTGCGCGCGACCTGGTCCTTGACCCAGCCGCGCTCGGCCGCGTCGCCCGCGGGCATGGACTCCCAGCAGACCGCGATGTTGCCGGTGGGCCAGATCTTGTTGCCGCCGGCGTACAAGTGCTCCTCGACCTTGCCCACCTCGGGGTCAGCGGCCGGGTCGTAGTCGCCGTCGGCACAGCCGACCAGGGCTCCCGTGCCAAGCACAGAAGCCATCAGGATCATGCTGAAATTCTTTGTGATATCGGTCATACACAAGCCTCCCTCGTGTGCCGATACCAGTAGCCGTTGGCCGCGGTAGGCCCCATAGCACAGGCATGTTAGACAAAGGCAGCATGCATGCGGCTGTGCCCCGGCCGGGTGCTTCGCTATACAAGGTCGCTTTGTCCGCCAAACCGAGAACCCTGAACGTCGTGCTGGTCGAAGACGACCCGCGCTACCGCGCCAGCCTGGAGACGCTCTTCGCGCATTCTCCCGGGTTCGAGCTCGTGGCCAGCTTCGCCAGTGCCAGCGCCGCCTGCACGCAGGCCGCACGCGTCGCCGGCGACGCACGCGCGCCGCGCTGGGACGTCGTGCTCATGGACATCGACCTGGGCGAGGCGCTGAGCGGCATCGAGGCGGTGCGCAAGATCAAGGTGCTCCTGCCCGATGTGCACGCCATCATGGTCACCGTGTTCGAGGAGCCGACGACCATCCTGCAGGCCATCTGCGCGGGCGCCGACGGCTACCTGCTGAAGAAATCCTCCGCGCGCGAGATCCTGCAGCAGGCGCGCCTGGTCGACTCGGGCGGCGCCGCGCTGACCGCGGGCGTCGCGCGCACCATGCTCGAGCTGGTGCGCCGGCTCAGCCCGACCGAGATGCGTGCGCCGCGCCCGGATCGTCTCGACCTGACCGACCGCGAGCGCGACGTGCTGCGCTGCCTGGTCGACGGCATGGCCTACAAGGAGGCCGCCGACGCGCTCGCCGTCAGCGTCGACACCGTGCGCAGCCACATCCGGGCCCTTTACAAGAAGCTGCAGGTCCACGGTGCCGCCGAGGCAGTCGCGAAGGCGCTGCGAGACGCGCTTGTGTAGTGGCCGCCGCCTGGCAGCCGTTGCTGCCGCGCTGCTGGTGTTACTCGTGGGCGCGGCGCCCGCCTCGGCGCGACAGCGCGCGGTGCGGCAGGTCCTCGACGCGCGCACTTCGATCCTGGACCTGGCGCAGGATCGCGAGGGCGTCATCTGGCTGGCCACCACCTCGGGGCTGCTGCGCTTCGACGGCACCGACGTTCGCCCGGTGCAGCCGGGGGTGATCACCCGGCCCATCGACAACCTGTGGATCGCGCCCGACGGCGCGGTCTGGGTGGGCGAGCAGGGCGGGCTGCTCTACCGCGTGCTGGGCGACTCCGCCGAGCTCGTCCTCGACGACGATGGCGAGCCGCTCACGCCGGTGATCGGCGTCGCCTTCGATCCTCAGGGTCGCACCTGGGTGATCCGCGGCCGCGACGTGCTGCGGCGCGAGCGGGGCGGCGCCTGGCAGCTGGTGCTGGTGGGCGCGCTCGCGGGCGAGCGACCCGACCTGCTGCACGCGACCGCGACCGGTGACGTCTACGTGGCCACGTCGGTGGGACTGTGGCGCGTGGTCGACGACCGCCACGCCCTGCGTCTGTGCCAGATCTTCCTGCCCGAGGCGATGATCAGTGACCCCGACGGCACGGCCTGGCTCGCCGACGACAACTTCGTGCGGCGCGTGCGCGGCATGCAGGTCGACGAGGTGCTGGATCAGCGGCTCTTGCCCAAGAGCGCCATCCGCTTCGCCGATCTGGCCCGGCGCGGCGACTCCATCTGGGTGGTCTACGACTACGGCCTGGCCGTGATCCGCGACGACGGCTTCGAGGAGGTGCAGTTCGCCGCCTCGCCCTGGAGCGGACGCAGCGACCTGCTCGTCGACGCCGAGGGCAGCCTGTGGGTGGGCCACCCGCGCGGCCTCTACCAGTTCCCCGAGCCCGACACCATCTGGTGGAACGAGCGCGAGGGCCTGCCGCTCTCCGACGGTCGCTTCGTGGCCCGCAACGACGAGGGCGTGTGGGTGGCCGCCTGGTCGGGCGCGGCGCTGGTGCGTCCGCCCGGCGCGCCCGAGCGCGTCATGGCCACGAGCAGCCGACCGCTGATCCGCGAGCAGCCCTGCCTCGCCGGCGACGGCACGTTGTGGCTGACCCCGGGCGAAGGGTTGCTGGCGCGGCGCAACGGCCACTTCGACAGCTATCCCTTGCGCCTGGGCGGCGGCGCGCGCTGCGCGCAGGGGCTCGACGGCTCGCTGTGGGTGCTGCGCGGGACCAACCTGGTCCACGTAGGCATCGGCGGCGAGCTGCCCGTCGAGCTGCCGCACGCCTGGGGCGAGCAGACCATCTTGCCCGCGTCGGTGCTGGTCGACTCGCAGGATCGTCTGTGGCTGGCCCAGGAGAAGGAGGTCTGTCAGGGCGACTCGCGCGGCCTGGGCCCCTGGACCTGCACGCCCACGCCGGGGAAGACCGGCGCGCTGGCGCGCTCGCTGGTGGAGACCGAGGAGGGCGACATCTGGCTGGCGGTGCGCGGCGAGGGCGTCTTTCGCTTCACCGGCGACGGCTGGACCATCATCGATAGCTCGCTGAGCCTGCCCAGCCGCTGGGTGGGCATGATGCACCGCTCGCCGCGCGGCGGCGTGTGGGTGCTGGGGCAGAACTTCACCGTGCGCGTGCAGCCCGATGCCGACGGTGCGCACTGGCAGGTGGTCGAGCAGCTGTCGCAGTGGCACGGCATGGGCAACCCCGGCGCCTCCGATCTGCTCGAGGATCCCGACGGCCGCCTGTGGCTGGCCAGCCCCGATGCGCCGCTGCTCGAGATCCCGCCACGCGCACGCTTCGACGAGGCCGGGCCGCCGCGCGTGCAGCTCCTGGGCGCGCACGCCGACGGGCGCGAGCTGCCGCATGGCGGTGGGGCGAGCCTGCCCGCGGGCGTCGAGCGCATCGAGCTCGAGTTCCGCGCGCTCTCCTACCGCGAGCCCGCCCGCTTGCGCTACCGCATGCGCCTGGGCCCCGACGAGCCCTGGTCGGCGCCCAGCGCCACCGGCACCTTCAACCTGGTCGGCGCCGCGGCCGGCGACTACCAGCTCGAGGTCGCCGCCTCGCTCGACGGCGCGCGCTGGAGCGAGGCGCCGGCGCGCTACGACTTCAGCGTGGCCGCGCCCTGGTACCAGCTGGGCTGGGTGTGGGTCGGCTTCGCGACCCTGGCGGCGGGTCTGCTCTACCTGGCCCACGCGGCACGTCTGCAGGTGCTCCTGCGCCTGCAGCGGCAGCGCCTGCGCATCGCCCGCGACCTGCACGACGAGATGGGCTCGGGGCTGGGCTCGATCGGCATCCTGTCCGAGGTCATGAGCCACGAGGACGTCGACGACGTCGAGCGACGCGAGCTGGGCGCGCGCATCCACGGCACCGTGGGTTCGCTGTCGACCGCGCTGCAGGACATCGTGTGGTCGCTGCGCACCGGCTCGGAGCAGCTGGCCGCGCTGCCCGTGCACCTGAAGGAGCGCGGTGCAGCGCTCATGGCCGGCAAGCGCACCAGCTTCCGTGCCGACGTCCCCGACGAGCTGCCCAGCTTGCACCTGGCCCTGCCGGTGCGTCGCAACGTGCAGCTGATCGCGCTCGAGGCCCTGCACAACGCGGCCAAGCACGCCGAGGCCAGGCAGGTCACGCTCGGGCTGCGGCCGCTCGCGCGCAGCGTGGTGCACCTGTGGATCGAGGACGACGGCTGCGGCCTCGGCCAGAGCGCGCGCGCCCCGGGCAGCGGCATGGGCCTGGACAGCATGCGCAAGCGAGCGGGCGATCTGCGCGGCGAGCTGCGCGTCAGCTCCTCGCCTGGGCGCGGCACGCGCATCGATCTGTGGTTCCATGCCGATGGCCAGCCGGCCGCGGGTCCGCCCGGTGCAGCCACGGCGGGAGCGGGAGCGCTCAGCATCGACGGCGCGTAGTGCGCAACGGGAAGGAGTAGACTTCGAGCAGCCAGGGAGGACAGGGGGGGAGGCGAGAATGCGTGCCTGTGGAACCACGCTGGGGCTGTGTCTTCTCGGCAGTCTGGCCTGCGATCCGGAGATGGCGCCGCCCGTGCCTCCGCCGGGTGCCGACACCATCCACATCGGCCTGCTCGGGCCGCTGAGCGGGCCGGCCGCATTCCTCGGCTTCGACTTCGAGAAGGCCGCGCGCCTGGCCATCCAGGAGATCAACGCCGCCGGTGGCGTGAACGGCAAGCAGCTCGAGCTGGTGCTGCGCGACAGCCGGACCGCCGAGCCGGACGGCGCCGCGACCTCGGTCGATTCGGTCAACCAGCTGGCCGACCTGGACGTGGTGGCCATCGTCGGCCCGGATGCGAGCTCGATCGTCGTCGCCATCAAGGACACCATCGTGGCGCGCCACGTGCCGCTCATCTCACCCACGGCGACGGCGGCGGTGATCGCCGGCCTCGATGACGACGATCTCATCTGGCGCACCGCGGCCAACGACGACATGCAAGGCCGCGTGCTGGGCAAGCGCATCCGCAGCGACGGCCACGCGACCATCTCCGTGATCTACCGCGACGACGCTTACGGCAACGGCCTGGCCAGGACGGTGAAGCAGGAGTTCGAGGCCGCCGGCGGCACCGTGCTGGCCAGCGTGGCCTTCGCCGAGAGCCAGATCGACGATTTCGACGACGAGGTGGTCAAGCTGCTCACCGGCGGCACGCCCGATGTCATCGTGGTGGTCGGCTTCGTGCTCGACTCCTCGGGCGTGCTGCGCGCGCTGCAGGCGCGTGCTCCCGTGCCGCGCCCGGTGCTCTACGGCGTCGACGGCAACCACGACCTCGGGCTGCTGCGCAACGCGCCGCCGGCCATGCTCGTCGGCATGCGCTTCACCGTGCCGGTCAGCCGCGGCGATCACAACTACGACGCCTTCCGCGCCGCCTACCTCGGCGTGCTGGGCGAAGACCCCTACCGTGTCGAGTTCACCTACGACGCCGTCTACCTGGTCGCGCTCGCCTTGCTGCAGGCGGGCGAGAACAGCCCCGAGGCGGTGCGCACGCACCTGCGCGACGTCTCGCGCCCCGACTCGGCCACGCCCGTGATCGTGGGCGTGGGCAGCGATGAGTTCGGCAAGGCGGCCGCGCACGCTTCCGCCGACCTCGACTTCCAGGGCGCGAGCGGCCTCATCGACTTCGACGACGCCGGCGACGTGTCGAGCGCGACCTTCGCCATCGAGGACATCGTGCAGGGCTCGGACGTGCTGCACTTCGAGGAGATCGACCGCGTGCAGGTCAGCGCGGCGCCATGACGCGCTCGCGACTCGCACCTGATGGCAGGCGGTAGTACGGCGACATGCGCAGCATGTGCCAGCGCACCAGCGGGCGGGCCAGCCGGGCGAACGGGCGCCGCCAGCCCAAGAGCGCCGAGGTGTCGCGCACGATGTCGTCGAAGCTGGCGCGCTGGTACTGGAAGAGGCGCTGGCTGTGCTCGGTGTCGAGCCAGTCGGTGCAGTAGGGGCTGGTGGTGAAGGCGAGGTCGGGCAGGGGCGCGCCCAGCTCCATCGCGGCGAACAGACGCGCCAGGTACTCGCCGTAGCGCACCTGGCAGGTGGGACCGCCGCCGATGAGCCAGGTCTGTCCCCAGGTCTCGTCGTGCGCGGCCGCGCGCGCCGTGGCCAGGCCGGCGTCGACGGGATGGATGGCCTCGATGCGCTGCGCCAGCGGGATGTCGAACATGATGGGCACGGGCCCGCGCAGCTCCATGGGCGGCACGTCGGCGTAGCGGATGATGCCCCAGACGAGCTCGCTGGCGCGCACCAGCGCCTCGCACTCCAGCTTGTGCTGGCTGTAGACGTCGGTGGCCTGCACCGGATCGTCGCGCCGGCGCGGCGGCGGCAGGTGCTGGGTGTGACCGAAGACGTCGAGCGTGGAGGCGAACAGCAGGCGCGCGCGCGGCGCGTGCGCCCGCATGGCCTCGATCAGATGGCGCGTGCCGTCGACATTGACGCGCCGCGCCGGTTCGGGAGCTTCCAGGCAGGCGGGTGGAATCACGAAGGCCAGGTGGATCACGACATCGACGTCGCGCACCGCGGCGACGAGCGTATCGGGCGCGCGCACGTCGCCGCTGACGACCTCGACGTCGCGGGCCCAGCGCGCGCGGCGCGCCGGATGCACGCGTTCGGCGCCGAAGCGCAGCGCGCGCACCTTGTGGCCCTCGTCGAGCAGCGCGTCGACGGTGTGGCTGCCGATGTTGCCGAAGGCCCCGGTGACCAGCACGCGCATGCTCAGTCGGATAGCACCTTACGACGTACCGGCACAAGCGATCGCGGTCGACGCCTTCCAGCCGTGACGCGCCGTCAGGCGGCCGCGCGCACCTGCTGATCGGCGAGGAAGCGCTCGATCATGCCGTTCACCTGCTCGGGCGCCTCGAGCTGGCAGAAGTGACCCGCGCCCACGGTCTGACCGATGACCACCTGCGGGACGAGCGCGCGTACCGCGTCGAGATCCGAGGGCATGGACGAGTGCACGAACAGGAGTGGCACGCGACAGGCGCGCACGGCCGGCGCCGGGTCGTGGGCCAGGAAGCTGGCCCAGCTGGCGACCACGACCTGCTGGGGCAGCGCGCACATGCCGTCGATGAGGCGTGCCTTGAGCGCGGCATCGCTGCCCGGCCGGAAGGCGACGTTGTCGGCGAAGCCGCGCACCACGTCGCGCCACGCCGGCGTGCGTAGCCCGACCAGGGCCTGCTCGAAGGCCTGGCGCAGCGGCGCGGGCGGCACCGCGGGCGCGTCGAGGACGACCAGCGCGCCCGGCACGTCGGGGTGGCGCGCGGCCAGCTCGAGCCCGATGACGCCCATGCTGTGCACGACCACGACCGGCTTGTGCAGGCCGAGCTCGCGACAGGTCCAGGCCAGGTCGTCGGCAAAGCCGGCGATGGTGTAGTCGTCGACCGGCTTGTCGCTCTGGCCGTGGCCCCGGCGATCGACCGCGACCACCCGGTGGCGGCGCGCGAAGTACTCGAGCTGCGGGGCAAAATGGCTGTGGTCACCGCACCAGCCGTGCACGAACAGGAGCGGCGGGCCTCCCGCCCCGGCCTCGGTGTAGAAGAGCTTGGTTCCCTGGCGATCCAGCATCGGCATGTCCTCACCTCCGCGATGGAATACTGGCGACGCGGGCGTCCGGACCGGCGCCGAAACCATGTACGCGTGCTGCGTGGCAGGTGAGGGAAAACCTGTAGCCGGATCGCCGCGGCGCGCTCACAGCTTGTGGCGCAGCGCGAAGGCGGTGGCGTTGGCGCGGCCGCGCACGCCGATCTTGTCGTAGATGTTGGCGATGTGACGCTCGACGGTGGCCACGCTGATGGCCAGCGCGGAGGCGATCTCCTTGTTGCTGGCGCCGCCCGCGAGCTGGCGCAGCACGTCGAGCTCGCGCGCCGACAGCGCGGCCGGCGCTGCGGCCGGCTCGCCCAGTAGCGCCCGTGCGCGTTCGATCCACGGCGTCATGCCCAGGCGCTCGAAGCGGGCGAGCGCCGTCGCAGCGAGCTCGCGTGCCCGCTCGGGCTCGCGCCGCTCGAGCGCGATCGCCTGGTCGAGGTCGGCCAGCGCGCGCACGGGCAGGAGGCCCAGCGTGTCGAGCACGCGGCGGGCGCGCTCGAACCAGACCTCCGCCTCGTCCAGGTCGCCCGCGAGCGCGGCCATGCGCGCGACGATCAGCTCGCGGCAGTCGAAGGGCGCGGCGCCCGCCGCCTCGGCCGCGGGGTCGAGCGCGAGCTCGCGGTAGGTGTCGGCCAGATAGGTGTTGAAGGCGCGGCACAGGACCTGCCGCATCTCCGCGTTGGCATCGCCGGGGAGGTGGTTGAAGGCGAGGCCGGTGGTGGGATAGAGGACTGAGAAGTCGATCCCGAACTCGTCCATACGGTGGTGCAGGAGCTTGG
>Ga0209515_10002763_pt1 | contig 26261 bp, 20 predicted proteins | sample Subgroupgradi54m_FD_187454 | JGI IMG/M metagenome (GOLD analysis project Ga0209515, IMG submission 187454) | Subsurface groundwater microbial communities from S. Glens Falls, New York, USA - GMW60B uncontaminated upgradient, 5.4 m (SPAdes)... ... | reverse complement strand
GCTCTTCCGATCTTGTCATAGGCCACCAGCCGGTCATCGGGCCCAAGCTGTCGCCCGGCAGTAACAGCCAATTCCTCGAGGACTGTCTGGTGCCTCTCCTGGACAGCCGGGGCAATCCTCTGGATCACCACCAGGATGCTCAGGACCATCGTTGTCGTCAACGCAGCCAGCGCGACGTTTCCCCATCCCTTCCGCCTGGCCGATAGCGCAAGGGTAGCACCGAAAAGGAACAGCATGGCAAGGGCGTATGGCGCCAAGCCGAGGTGGATGCGGGGGCGGACGTTCTCGACAAACAGCGGGAGGAGAAAGAGGCCCACCGCGAGTAAACAGGCGATCCCACCCACCAGCCAGTCAAACGCCTTCCCATATCTTCCCGCCCTCGTCCCTTCGTTGAGGAGGGCTTCCCCCGCGGCTCCAGCGAGTAGTGCAAGCGCGGGAAATGCGGGGAAGATATAGGAGGGGAGTTTGGTGCCGGAGAGGGAGAAGAAGACAAAGACAACGCCGAACCAAATCCATGCAAAGAGTAGCAGTTCTTCCCGCCCGCTGAGCCCGCCGCGAAGTCTACCCCTGATACTCCAGAGATCCCCGAAGGATTTCGGCAAGATCGAGCTCCACGGAAAGAAGCCCAGCAGAACCACCGGCAGATAATAGTAAATGGCCCCGGCGTTACTCGAGATGACCCCCGTGAACCGGATCAGGTGGTGTTTCACAATAAATCCTTGGACGAAGTCCCATCCATTCTCGCGGAGGACCAGGAGGTACCAGGGGAGGGCGATGACGGCGAAAAGGAGGAGGCCGGTGAGCAGCCGAAGCCTGGAAAGGGTCGCCCGCGCCCTTCCGCGAACCAGCAGAAAGATCCCGATACCCAGGCCAGGGATGAGAAGGCCGATTGGACCTTTGGTGAGGACAGAGAGAGCCATGGCAAGATAGCCGACGAAAAGGAGTCCCTCACGTGTTGCGTCTGTGCCGCGATAGGCGCCGAAGAAACAGAAGAAGGTCCAGGTCATGAAAAAGGTGAGCGTCATGTCGGTAACCGCCGCCCGCGCCAGCGTGGCGGTCCCGACGTTCGTGGCGAAGGCCAGGGCGGCAATCAGCGCGCCTCGAGGGCCAAGCATCTGTCGCCCGAACAGGTAGATCGACAGAACCAAGCCGGCAGCGAACGCGGCAGACCAGAAGCGGGCGGCGAACTCGCCGATCCCGAAGCCTTTGTAGGCCAGGCCGATCAGCCAGTAGAACAGGATCGGTTTGTCGAAACGCGGCTGGAAATTGAAATGAGGCGTGATCCAATCGCCCGATAGCAGCATTTCCCTCGCGGCCTCGGCGAAAGCTGGCTCATCGGCGTCGAACAGTCTGAGGGAGCCCAGGCGGTGGAAGAAGAGGAGTAGGCTCAGCACGATGAGGAGGGCGACAACTCCGGCATCTCGAGTTCGTCGGCTCGAGCCCAGGAAGGGCGGTCTCGCCTTTTCAGTTTCGCTCATTCCTGAGCGGGAGAACAGCGAGTTGACAGACGATCCACCCTGCGAAGAGGCCGACGGCCGCCCCAGCCACGACGTCCGAGAGGAAATGTCTGGCGAGATAGAGCCTGGAGAGGGCAACCGTAGTTGCCAGCACGTAGAAGACAAACGATCCTTTCGGGTAGGCCCGGCAGAGGACATATGCCAGGGCAAAAGTGGTCACAGAATGTCCGGAGGGAAAGGAGACAAGCCCGGAGCCCTTGCCCAGACAGGGAAATCCGGCGAAGAACTGTCCCGCCCCTTCGGCGAGGGGGCGGGGCCGGCAGAACAGGTGTTTTAGTACCTGTACCGAGAGGCCACCGGTGATCACCGCAAACAGCCCGAGCCGACCCGCCACCGCTTCTCGCGGCCGTCCTACGAGGAGGCCAGCGACCAGAAGGGCGGCGGCGAGGGCGGCATTCACAAGGCCATAGCCGGCAGCACTAACCCATTGCGCAACCGCGACGCCCCATTGGTCCTGCACCGACAAGATGAACATCTTCACGGAATCGTCTGCGTAAAGCACGAGTAGAGGCAGCACGGCGAATAATGCCATGATATAGCCCAGGTCCCTGATATTGGGCAATCGTTCTGCGGCCCTGGAAGGCCACGAGAGGTCTTGCATCCTGGACCTCCTCTTTCCGATCTAGCCAGAACAAAAAAAGAATATCATCGCACCGGAAGTGAAACAAGAGATTTCGGCCATCAGCGCCACCTCTCGCAGACTGTGGGAAGACAGGCCGGGTCCTTCCCTGCGAGCAACAGCAGGGCAATGCGGGTGGTCGCCAGCCTAAAAGAAGGGGAGAGGAATGGTGACCCCCCCCCCCGACGAGGTGATGCGTATTCTCCTCCACCCTTCCAATGCCCGCCGCAACGCCGATCTCAAGGCCCGAATGGGTGAACTTGTACTCGGCAAACAGGCCGAAGTACTTGAACAGCAGGGCGCGGGCAGCGACAAACGTCTGGATCCCCCCGCCTCTGATCTCGTACCCCTCGTCGTTCCTGACGGTATCAACGACGTTTTCCGTGTGCGCGATGACAGGCCCGACCCCCAGGCCGGCATAGAGCTGGGCGCGCCCATGACGGAACCGCTCTTCCTCTTCAAGGAGCGGATAGCGAATGAGGGCATCCAAGGTGAGGTAGTTCACGCCGTGCGTGATTTGAAACTGCTGAATAATGGAGTTCACTCGCGCCGTGGTATCAACCACTGTTCCGCCCCGAGTCCCCACCAGGCGCTTGTTCTCGGAAGTGTCGGCAAACATCCTGAAGTGAAAGAACTCGATCGCTGTCCCAAGCCAGGGATAGCTTTCGAAGTAGTACCCCGCTCGCAACCCGTACCAGGGCGGGGTTTCAAACGACTCGTCGTCGAACGAGACATCCTTAAATGTGTAGTCATTTCTGGGCGTCGGCTGTTTGATGGTGATGTCACTGCTGTGTGTAAAGCTTTTTCCGGTGTAGAGGTCTAGGAATGGTTCTGCAGCAGCTGGAAGGACCATCCACATCACCAATGAAAAGAAGAGGGCAGGCAGCATCATCCCTGTGACGGTCCCTCTCACGAGCATCTCCTTTCGTTGGAAGCCAAAGCCTCTGCAGCCTGAAGCAGTGAAGGATATCACCGCGTCGGAGGTGAGACAAGAGATATCATCCGAGGCTGAGGCACCCCGCTTACCATGGCGGCGCGACCGTCCTGCGTGGCTTCTCAACACCCCCAACATTTTCGCTTGACAAGGATTGCCGGCCAGCGGCATAGTCTGGTCAGACCATCAGACCACCGGCTAATACAGGGCCCGCATGAGCCTGAAATCCAGGGGAGGGTTACATGGCGCACCTGATCAGTGAAGTGGTGTACCGGGGCATTTTCCAGAAGAACCTGGCCTCTCGGATTACGCGAGGAATCGTGCTCTCAGCTCGCAAGTCCGGGAGGTGGGGGATCGCTTTCGGCCGCTACGGCGACAGTCCCCAGCGGAACGGGGTCCCCGCGAAGGACTTCGCCATCGTCGCGGACACCCAGGAAGAGCTGGAGCAGAACATGGCTCGGTACGAGCCTAAAGAGGTGGACGTCACCATCTGCGTTGACGACACCCTCTGTAAAGGTGTCGAGTCGTGGGCCTGGTACGGGCTCCAGCCCATCAACGCGCTTACGGTCCCCAACGGCACCGTCCTGGTGACCTCCACACAGAGCTTTGACGAGCTCCTGAAGGATACCCACCGCAAGAAGACCCCGTACAACCTCGCCATCATCCCCGGGCAGGCCTCCTTTGCGGGCCTGTGGGTCTACAAGGAGGACCACACCGAAGTGCGGGTCCTCGGAGCGTTGGCCAAGATCGCCCCCAAGTTTCTCACCATCGAGGCGGTCTCAGAGGCCATCAAGGCGGCCGAGTGGGGCTCCGACCTGAAGGTCCAGTCCGCCCGAAAGGCGTACGACCGGCTGCAGGTCCGGGCGGTGATGCCACACGAGGGGAACCCTGAAACCCCCTACTCCTTCACGATGCCCAAGTGGTGGGAGATGCGCGAGGGCGTGACCATCCCGTCGCTGCCCATTGGCAAGCCCATCGAGGGCGGGGAGGGGTACCGGCCGGTGAGGAGCGAGGTATTTAAGAAATTCTCCTCCCGGACCATGCGGCCTGTCGTGAACTTCGACACGTGCGTGAAATGCACCCTCTGCTGGCTTCAGTGCCCGGATAGCTGCTTTGACGTCACCCCAGAGGGGCTTTACGACGCTAACATGGAGGCCTGCTGCGGCTGCGGCATCTGCGAGGCCGTTTGCCCGGTGGACGATTGCATCACCATGGTGAACGAGTCGGCCTTCCAGGACAACGCCAGCCAGTGGGAGATGTGGCGGAGCGATAAGGATGGCTATCAGGTCTGGCTGAAGGAGAAGATCACAGACAAAGCCACCATCGCCCGTTCTCACGGATTCCGCTATCGGGGGCAGTATGACGAGGAGCTGACCACGGGTCCTTTGGATCTGGGTGGGGGTGTCGTGACAACCGGCATTCCGGGTGAAAACGCGAAGACAAAGGCCTAGGTCAGTCCTGAGGGAGGAGTCAGACATGACGGTAGCACAGGCACCCACGCGTGCCCCATATCAGGTCGAACAGGAGCTTCTCATCTCCGGGAGTGAGGCGATCGCCGAGGCCCTCACGCTCGCTGATATCGATGTCGTCACCGCCTACCCGATCCGCCCATACGACACGGTCATGCAGGCGGTGGCCAAGAAGATCGCCAACGGTCTCCTCGACGCTGAGTACATCGTGGCCGAGGGCGAGCACAGTCAATTCGAGATCGTCAAGCACGCCTCGGCCGTGGGGGCCAGGGTCTTCTGTGGCTCCTCCGGCGTGGGTTGGATGTACGCGATGGAGCCGATCACGGTCACGCCCGCGCTCCGGATTCCGATGATCGCCATGGTGGGCAATCGAGCCCTTGATGACCCCGGCGCCTTCGGCGTGGAACATAACGACGCCCTCTCGGTCCGCGACCTGGGCTGGTTGATGACCTGGGTCGATACCGCTCAGGAGGCGCTGGACACGACGCTGATCGCATACCGGGTGGCAGAGGACCGGCGGATCTTCCTCCCCATTGCCATCTCGTGCGACGGCGCCTTCCTGACCCACTCCCAGACTATCTGCAAGGTGCCCACCAAGGCTCAGGTAGAGGCGTTCCTCCCCCCCTACAATCGGGCCGATCTCCAGCTTCACCCGGACAATCCCATCACGGTCGCGCCCCAGGTCAATGAGGATTGGGTCATGGAGATCCGGCAACAAAACAACGAGGCCACAAACCGCGCCTACGGGGTGATCGAGGAGGCCTATCGGGACTTCAGGAGGATCTTCGGCCGCGACCTGCACAACCCCTGGTTCGAGGAATACATGACCGATGACAACCCCGACGTGATCCTCATGGGCATGGGGACCCTCTCCATGCCGGTGAAGGTGACGGTGAGAAAGCTGCGGGCCGAGGGGAAAAAGGTCGGATTCATCCGCCTGAAATGGTTCCGGCCGTTCCCCTACGAGCGCCTCGCGCAGGCCCTCGGCAAGGCCAAGGCCATCGGGGTCATCGACCGGGACTATTCGTTCGGATCTCCCTTCGGCTCCGGCGTGGTGGCCAACGAGGTGCGGGCGACCCTGTACAACTCCGAGAAGCGACCACCCCTGATCGGCTTCATCTGCGGGCTGGGCGGCCGCGAGGTGACCATTGAAAACGTGACGAAGGCCGTCGAACTCTGCGAGTACGCGGCCAGAACCGGGAAGACCGACAAAGGGACCCACTGGCTGGGCGTTCGAGAATAACGCTCCGAGCAACGTGAGGAGGACATGATGGCGGAACTGGTGATCAACCCACAGACTCAAAACCTCCTGCCCTTCAAGGGCGTCAAGAAGGTCGAGATCAAGGAGTATTTCTCCTCCGGCCACCGAACCTGCCAAGGATGCGAGTCGGCGCTGGTCATGAAGCTCATGGTCAAAGCTGCCGGGCCCCGGACCATCGTGCTCGGCTCCACCGGCTGCATGTACGTGGCCAACACCACCTACTACTCCACCCCCTGGGTCGTGCCCTGGATGCATACGCAGCTCGGCTCCTCCGGCTCCGCGGCCCTGGGGACCGCCGCCGGGCTCAAGGCCCTAATGAGGAAGGGGAAGATGAAGGCTGAGCCGATCAACGTTATCGCCTTCTGCGGCGACGGCGGCGGGGCTGACATGGGGCTTGCCGCCATCTCGGCGACCCTGACCCACAAGGAGTACAACTCCCTGATCCTGATGTACGACAACGAGTCGTATGCCAACACCGACATCCAGCTCTCCGGCTCGACCCCCTACGGGGCCCACACCACCTTCAGTCCCCCGGGCTCGGTGAAGCGGATCATGCACACCCGCTGGAAGAAGAACATGGCCGGGATGCTCGCTGCAGGCCACCCGGAGTGTCGCTATGTGGCCACGGTCTGCGCCTCCTACCCCGTGGAGATGATGAACAAGGTGCGGAGGGCGCTCTCGATCGGAGGCCCCACCTTTATTCACTCGCTGGACCCCTGCCCCAAAGGCTGGGACTACGACCCCATGATGTCCCATGAGCTGGGCGAACTGGCAGTGGAAACCGGGATCTGGCCGCTTTACGAGGTAGAGGATGGCGTGGTACACTATTACGGGAAGACCAAGTCTATCGTCGGAGGACGGAAGCGCAAGCCGACCCGCGAGTACCTTCTGAAGCAAGGCCGCTTCGCCCACTTCACCGAGGAGGACCTGGAATACTTCCAGGCCAAGGTGGACGAAATGTGGGAGAAGTGGGAAATCCCGGCTGTGATCCCGTTCCGCAAGATCGACGCCGCAAAGGCCGCACTCGACGTTCAGTAGCGTCCGGAGACCGATGATCGTCCTGTGACCACTCTTGGCGAGGCCAGGCGCAAAAATGGGCCTGGCCTCGCTGCGTTTTTTAGGCAACAACCTTTCACACTGTCAGGAGGATCGGCCGATGCGATATGTCTCCCGCCACAGCTCGTGTTTGTTTGCAGTCCTCGTGCTGGTCGCCGCGTTGACGCCGGCCCATGCCGCATGGGAGCCCACGAAGCCTATCGAGTTTGTGGTCCCGGCAGGCCCGGGTGGTGGGGCGGATCAGATGGCCCGACTGATCTCCGGCTTCGCCGAGAAGCACAAGCTGTCGCCGCAGCCGCTCATCGTGGTCAACAGGGCGGGCGGGGCAGGCGCGGAGGGCTTCCTCCACGTCAAGGGCAAGAAAGGCGATGCTCACACGATCATTATCACCCTCTCGAACCTGTTCACAACGCCGCTTCATACGGGCGTGCCCTTCAACTGGAGAGATCTGACGCCGATCGCGCGCATGGCCCTTGATCAGTTCATCCTCTGGGTCAATGCCGAGACTCCTTACAAGACGGCCAAGGAATACCTGGCCGTGGTGAAGGAACGGTCGGGAGGAGGCAACCGGATGAAGATGGGCGGCACCGGCTCCGCGCAGGAGGACCAGATCCTCACCATCCAGCTCGAGCAGGCGTTAGGAGTGAAGTTCACGTACGTGCCGTTCAAGGGTGGTGGCGAGGTGTGCGTAAACCTGGTCGGCAAGCATGTCGATTCAACCGTCAACAATCCCATCGAATGTGTGAGCCACTGGAAGGCGGGGCGAGTCCGGCCGCTTGCCGTATTCGACACGGGGCGGATCCCCGACCCTGACTGGAAGGGGATTCCGACCGTGAAGGAGGCGCTCGGCACGGACATCCACTACCTGATGCTCCGCGGCATTTTCGGCGCTCCCGACATGCCCAAGGAGGCGGTTGCCTGGTATGTCTCTTTCCTCAGGAAGGTCTATGACACGCCGGAGTTCAAGGAGTATCTGACGCAAGGGGCGCTCAAGCCGGCGTTCGCCACCGGCGCCGAGTACGTGAAGTGGGTGGAGGAGAACGAGAAGCTCCACAAGGACCTGATGTCGAAGGGAGGCTTGCTGAAGTAGGATGCGGGCCGCGAATCTCGTCACTGCATGCGTTCTGCTGCTGCTGGGCGGAATTGCGATCTTCGACTCCGTCCGGCTCGGCATCGGGTGGGGCACAGACGGCCCCAAGAGCGGGTTCTTTCCGTTCTGGCTCAGCCTCCTCCTGCTGGCGATGTGCGGCCTCATCATCGTGCAGGCGGCCCGCCGCGCGTCGGCAAAGCCGTTCGTGAGCCGGGAGCAACTTCGGCCTGTGCTCAAGGTGTTGTGGCCTGCCACGGCAATGGTCGTCCTGACGCAGGTCGTTGGTCTCTATGTCGCCTCGGCGCTGTACCTGGGTTTTTATATGCGCTGGGTCGGCCGTCACTCGTGGCTCGCCGTAGTCGCCTTGTCGATTGGCGTTCCAATCGCGACGTTCTTGGTCTTCGAAAAGTGGTTCCTAGTGCCGATGCCGAAGGGACCACTCGAGGCATGGCTCGGTTACTGACCGATGGGCCTCGAGAACATCATCCTCGGCTTTCACATCGCGATCACGCCGTTCAACCTGTTCGTCGCCGTGATCGGGATTACGCTCGGCACCATCATCGGGGTCCTGCCCGGGCTCGGCGGCGCGAACGGTGTCGCGATCCTGCTCCCGCTAACGTTCAGGATGCCGCCGACCTCCGCGATCATCCTGCTCACCTCCCTCTACTGGGGCGCCTTGTTCGGCGGCGCCATCACATCGGTGCTCTTCAACATCCCCGGTGAGCCGTGGTCGGTGGCAACGACGTTTGACGGCTATCCCCTCGCCAAGGCGGGGCAGGGCGGCCAGGCGCTGACGGCTGCCTTCACGTCGTCGTTCGTGGGCGCGCTGTTCTCGACTGTGCTGATCACGTTCTTCGCGCCGATCCTGGCGGATGTGGCACTCAAGTTCGGGCCGCCGGAGATCTTCGCCATCCAGATGCTCACATTCTCCAGTTTCGTGGGGCTCGGCGGCGGGGATCCGCTCAAGTCGCTCGTCTCGATCCTGCTCGGGTTCATTCTCGCGGCGGTGGGCCTCGATATCGTCACGGGCCAGCTACGAATGACGTTCGGATCCACCGAGCTCATGACGGGCTTCGACTTCATCGTGGCGGTCATCGGCCTGTTCGGGATCGGCGAGATCCTCCTGACCGTCGAGGAGGGGCTCGAATTCCACGGCGCCAAGACCATGATGAATCTCCGCGTCGTGCTGGACACCTGGAAGATCCTGCCGCGTTACTGGCGGACCTTCTTGCGCGGGAGCATCATCGGCTTCTGGATGGGCTTCAAACCGGGAGGCGCAACCCCTGCTTCGTTCATGAGCTACGCGTTTGCCAAGCAGGCCTCGAAGCATCCTGAGCGGTTCGGCAAGGGCGAGCTGGAAGGGGTGGTGGCTCCCGAGACCGCCGCCCACGCGGCGGGCGTCGCGGCGATGCTGCCGATGATCACGCTCGGGATTCCGGGGTCACCGACAGCCGCGGTGATGCTCGGCGGCCTCATCATCTGGGGGCTCCAGCCTGGGCCGTTGCTGTTCACGGAAAAGCCGGAATTTGTCTGGGGACTCATCGCGAGCATGTACACCGGCAACATCATCGGAGTCCTAATGGTCCTCGCCTTCGTCCCGTTCTTCGCGGCCATCCTGCGCATCCCCTTCGCGATCCTCACCCCGCTCATCGTCGTGGTCTGCGCGATCGGCTCGTACGCGGTGCACAACAACATGATCGACATCTGGTACATGCTGATCTTCGGCGTGATCGGATACGTATTCAAAAAGCTGGACTACCCGCTCGCGCCGCTGGTGCTGGCGCTCGTCCTCGGCGATCTGGCGGAGAATGCGCTTCGGCAGAGCCTCATCATGTCGCAGGGGTCGCTGGCGATCTTCGTGACCCGGCCGATCGCGGGCGTCATCACTGCGGTCGCCCTGTTCTTTTTCCTGATGCCGCTGCTTCGGCCATGGTGGCGGCGAGCGCGCGGCGTCCCCGCTGCCGTGCCTTCACCGCGGGAGCCTTGATCATCCTCAGAAAGACATCGGATGGCATTCCTGTTTAACCCTGAGTTCTGGGCCCGCTGGCTCGGCATCGTCTTCATCAACCTGAGCCTGTCCGGCGACAACGCTCTGGTCATCGCCATGGCGGTCCGCACCCTACCTCCCCGGGAGCGGTTCTTCGGCCTGCTCGGAGGGACATTCGGGGCGGTGGCGTTCCGGCTCGCCTTTATCGTCGTCGTCGCGCAGCTCCTTCGGATCCCGTTTCTCCAGGCGGTCGGAGGGCTCGTCCTGATCTGGATCGCCATCAAGCTTGTCAGGGAAGACGGGGGCCAGGGGGAGGGGAGGGGGCGGCATGGGACCACGCTGTGGGAGGCGATCTGGATTATCGTTGTAGCCGACCTGATCATGAGCCTCGATAACGTGTTGGCGGTGGCCGCGGCCGCGCGCGGCGACTTCATCCTGGTGGCCTTCGGCATCGGTCTCTCCATCCCCATCGTGATCTGGGGGAGCAGCTTCCTGGCCCGCCTCATGAACCGATTCCAGTGGATCGTGTGGTTCGGCGGCGGCGTGCTCGGGTGGGTGGCGGGAGAAATGCTGATCGAGGACATGATCGTCCGGAGCTGGATGGGAGCCTGGGCGAATGCCCTGCATCGAGTAACACCTGGGGTGATGGCCGTGGCCCTGACCGTACTGGGATGGATGCTGGCCCGCCGGGCCCCATGCAGCACCCCTGCAAAGGTGGGAAGGTCGGAGGCAGAATAGAGCGCCATGGAGTGGCATAAGGTCGAGCCGATCAACAGCACCCGAATCTACGAGGAGATCGTCCGACAGATCCGGACGCTGATCTCGGAGGGGAAGCTGAAATCCGGTGACAAGCTTCCGCCTGAGAGGGAGCTTGCCGAGCGATTCAAGGTCAGCCGAGCCTCTGTCCGTGAGGCTCTGCGGGCCCTGCAATCCACGCGGCTCATCGAGATCCGACTTGGGGAGGGGACCTTCGTTCGGGAGATCTCGGTAGAGTCGCTCATCGAGCCACTGGCCCTCGTGATCCTGACACAGCGAGAAGCGGTTGGAGAGCTCTTCGAAGCCCGCCGGCTCCTCGAGCCCGCAATCGCCGCCCTGGCCGCCCGCCGGTCCACGAAAGAGGAAATCCACGAGATGGAACGGATCCTAGAGGAGCAGGCCCTGGAGGTGGCCGCCGGGCGCACCGGCCTTATCCAGGATGCTGCCTTTCACGCCGCCATCGCCAACTCGGCCCACAACCGCGCCATCACGCGCATCGTCCAGGCTTTGATCGACCTGCTCACACAGACCCGGGAGGAATCGCTTCAAATCCCCGGGCGGCCCACGCGCTCGCACCATGATCACCGACGGATCCTGGAGGCGATCCGGCGACGCGATGCGGCGTCGGCTCAACGAGCCATGCTGAGCCATCTCATTGCTGTGGAGAGAATCATCATGGGCCGGCAGGCCGGGGATGGCAGGAAACCGGCCGCACCCAAAAAGAAGGCGACGAGCTCGCTAAGGCGCTTGCCGGGTCGCGCTTCTAGAACTCCTTGAGCTCGACGCTGGCCAATCCGAGCGTCGAGCTGGTCCGAGTGGAAAGAACCTGGAGACCCAGAAAGACCCTCTTTTCCACATGACTAAGCCTTCCCAGGATCAGCGCCTGGGCCCTGAGCCTCTTAGCCAGAACCTCCATGGCGACGGGGTCCACCGGATCCTCAGCCCTCGGGAGTCGCTCGGAGGCGAGGAGTGCCCGAATCAGGGGTTCCTCGACCACCATGAACCGACCGGTTTTCGCGAGGGCGATCGCCAGGTCTTTCGTGATGGAGTGGACATTCGCGCCACGGACATCCCCAGGATCGATGAGTGGGAGGGCAACGGTGATGCGGTCCCCACTGACCCGGACACTGTCGCCCCAACTGCGCTTGGCCCCTTTCTCCCGGCTCACGGCGATGGCCTCGGAAAACTCCTCTCTGACCTCCACGAGCCTGACGATGGCCAGGCTGACGTCTCGCCTCCCGAGGAACTGACCTGTCACCGGATGTTTGACCTCTTCTCCCTCCCGGTAGACCTCAAGCTCCATTCCTTCATAGGCGCCGCGCCTTCCCCCGAGGTCGACCAGTAACCGGTCGTCATCGACCTCCACAACCAGGCCTTGCAGAAGCGGGAAAACCCCGGCGATCTTCTTCGCCACCTCATCGGCCATACGCCTGACCGTCATCTCCTGCGCGGGCGCAAGGCCCGTGGCGACGAGGAGAAAAAGGGCCACCGCCCCCCCGTCAGCGAACCATCGTCTCGACTGGCGGACCTGCACTCGATCCTCGCTTCCTAATCGAAGATCCACGATCTAAGATCACGGGTGACCTTGGGTATGGGATCTTGGACGGAGGGAATCGACAGGAAAAGAGAGGGGTATGAAACGAGATTGGGATCTAACGCTTGTCCAGCTTTAAAAGGTCATTCGGTGCAAAGCCGGAGCCTTCGGTGATTTTCGCGATAGCAGCGTCGGCGCCGAAGAAATCGGTGACCCGCACCTTGCCCTTTGGCTCCCCAAGGTCGAGGCCGACGAACTGCTTTGTGGTGGGGTTATAGACCTCTTGCCCCGCGCTCTTGAACACCCGGAGGAGATCCCCGTCCTGGAGACCGGAGCGGCGGCCGGCATTCAGGCGAATCCGGCCATCCTCAACGGAGAGGACTCGGGCGCTCCACTCATACTCGAGCGCCTTCTTGAGAATGGCGGCCGACAGTTGGTCCGACGCCTGCTTGAGGGCCTCCACTCTGGCCAGTCCCTCCTGCGACCCGGTGGCCGACTGCATCCCCTTGGCCGACAACAGGCTCAGCGCATGGCCGGTGACGCCCTCGCGGATCTCGCCCTTCAGGACCACCTGGGCGTGCACCTGACCCCGCCGATCCCAGTCGGAGGTAACCGCCGCTTCCTCGAGGAAAATGACAAGCTGGGTCCCCAGGTCCCGTTCCAACAGTACGGCGACCTCCCTGGCGTTCGCGGCCGTCGGGCGAAGTCGCTGATCCTGGAGCACGCGATCAACCATCGGCGGCTCCGCCACAATTAGGCGGGGTTCTTTCTCAAGGGCCGAGGCCACAATCTCCATCGGAATCCGGCCAAATGCCTTGGGGTTCGGGGTCTCCGGCTCGAATGCGACCGTCGCCACGCGATTGACCGGGCCCCGACCGTCCACCACAGCGACTTTTGCCCGAGAAGCTACGCCAGGGGAGCCTCCAGCCGCAGGGACGCCGGCCGCCCGCTCTGCCTCCAGCTTCGCGATCCGCTCCTCCAGGCTCTTTTGCTTCTGCTCTTCCTCTTTCGATCGTCCGAATAGCCGACCAAGGCCCAGGTCAAAATCACCAGAAGGAGGCTGTTTCTGGCGGAAATACTCGGCCGAAACCAGACCGGGCGTCCGGATAACCCTCTCCTCCCACTCCGTCTGGCTCTCGGTCAGCGGTTTCTCCCCCTGCTTATCCTTCTCTTTGGCATCTTTGGCATCGGGTTTGTCGCCTTTCGAAGCAGGTGACGCAGTAGTTGCGGCCGCCTGTTCCTTAGGAGAGACCGGCGCCTTCTCCTTCACGGCCGCCTGCTCCGCTGCCTTTGCGGGCGCACCCCGGTTCCACAGCGAGCAGCCGGAGAGGAAAAAGGCCGCAACCAGGAGGATCGCGCCGCCGCTTCCGTGCAACAATGACTTCATTCCCAGGCAAAGCTCCTTCACCGAGGATTGCACCCCAGTTGTGCCATTGCGACAGGATCATTGCCTGTCATTGCGAGGGCGGAGCCCTAAGCAATCTGGCCTGAAAGGCCATTCCGACGAAGGGAGGAATCTCAGGGGGATTGCTTCGGCGGCGCCTCGCAACGACACTTCGTGTCGGATTGCTTCGCTTCGCTCGCAATGACTGAAGCAATAATACGCCATAGTGAAGGCCTAATGGAAGCAAAAACCCCCTCCCGAGTTGCTGGGAGGGGGTTTTTGCTACCCTTCGCTATTCCTTAGAAGTTCCAGATAAGCTCCAAGGCCAGCCGGACCGCGGTCTCATCAGGCCTCAGGTCGGTAACGGTGCTCGCCAATGCCCTGGTGATCTGCCTGATCCCATCGCCGGGGAACAGGAAGGAGAACTGCCCTTTGACGACCATGTTCTTGTCCAGCCACCAGGAAATCTCATTGTCCCATTCGACGCCGGCATCCTTGCTGGTGATTTGTTGGGGAATATTAGTACCCGCAACAATTTTGTCTGGGCAACTGATGACATTAGTGACCGAACCAGCCGCCGACTGACCCGGGGTCACGCAGGAATTCTCCTGGAACCTCAGGTACATGACGTTGGTCCGGTAGCTCCAGTTCTTGATCGGATCGACGGTGATTCCGCCGCCGACGACCAGGATGCCCGGGTTATCGCCGCGGCCATTTTGGCTCGTTCCGCCCGCGATAAGGCCGGCGCTCTGATTCCCGCGTGTGGACGGAAAGAAACCATAGAGCTGACTTCCGTATACCGCGTTGGCGTCTGCCATGATCGTGTTTTCACCCCCGAACGCCGGAGTGAATCGTTGGAACTCAGTTACGCCCACGTAGCCCCCGAGCTTGTTGTCGTTCGGGTCTTTGTCGCCCTGCGCCCACCACCCACCAATGTGCGGGATGATACGGAAGCCGGTCCAGGGCGTCAGGTCGAAGGAGAGATCGCCATAGACCGCGTTCGAGTCGATCGTGTAATTGCCAGCCGGCGCGCCTGCGGTGATGATGTTCGTCTTATTCGCGTCGCCCCATACGTGGGAATACTGGGCCACGAATTTGAGGCCAGCCATGCTGAGCTTGACGAACGGGCTGAGGTAGTAAGCATCAACCTCGCCGCATGGGTTTGCAGCGCCGGCTGCAAGGCCGATTCCGCACGGGTCAGCGGCCACAAAAGTTCCGCCAGTGGCGTGCAGGTTATCCCAGGCAAAGATCACCCCAACCTGCGTGTCTTTGGTGAAGGTGTAGTCGAACCGGGCGTTAATGATGTCGTGGTCGTTGTCACTGCCGGTGTTGACGAGGTTGGCCGGCGTGCCCCGGATGCCCTGGAGGGTGCGGTTGGCCTCGTTCTTCTTATCATAGGCGATATACCAGCCTAAGTTGGCAACCCCGCCCTTCAGGAAGAAGCCGGGGTCGTCATCGAAATAGACCAGCGCGCCAAGGTCAATATCCACGCCATTGTTGTCCCAGCCGGCGTTGAAGCGCGAGTAGATCCAGGGGAGCTTGATGCTGGCGTTGAGCTTCTCGAGACCGAAGGAGCCGAAGGCGCCCTGGACGTCCCGAACGCGGTCCGTTGTGCGCGACGACAGGACGTCGTCGAACTCCAATGCAAAGTAGACGTCCCAGATATCACCCTTGGCGAAGTTGAAGTAGAGGCGGTCTTCAGAGCGGATGTAGCTTTTGTTGACATTCCCGGCTTCGTTGGAATGGAGCAGATTCCCGGTGACTGCTGGATTCGCCTTGGCGATCCCGAAGTCCCAGTTCTCTTCATAGGTCGGGATCATCCTGACCTGGGCTCCGAACGTCGCGGTGATGTCGCCATCCGTCTTGATCACGACACTTCCCGGTCCAGCATAGGCGACAGTGGAAAGCCCTAACACTAACAGGAGACCAAGTACGGCTACCGATGCTCGCTTCATCCCCCCACCTCCCCGTTGAGATGCTGTGCACGGTGGACCTGCTTCTCTCTTCTCTGCGTCACTCAGGGACTGCGATCAGTTGGGATCACGTAGGACCCTACTACCCTGTGCTCGTCTCACCCCCATTTATCTCAATGTCGATTGCCTCTGTCAGCCCCACCGCACTACCAGGTGCGCGGCCGATCGAACAGGACAGAAACAGAGTATTCCTCACAGGTTAGCTAAACTATGGGCGGGACCATATCACCGCCTCTACACTCTTGTCAAGGAATTTCTTTGCCACCTTACACGGACGAAAACCACGTTCTACCACAAGATGTCAAATGGCCAGATGTATTAGAAGTTCCAGAGAAACTCCATGGCCAGCCGAATGGCGGTCTCGTCCACCGCCTTGCCGCGCGAGATTAGGGCACCACCTGGCGTTATGATTGTTGTAAGCGTTTGGGTGATATCCCTGACCGCGTCGCCGGGGAAGAGAAAAGAGAACTGCCCCTTGACGACCATGTTCTTGTCCAGCCACACCATGACCTCGTTGTCCCACTCGACGCCAATCTCTTTGTGCTGAATCGTGTTTTTTGAGGCGTCGCAAGGGATAGGAGGAGTTAGCAGATTGAAGTCTGGACTCAGAACCCCACCAGGACCGCTGATTGTGGGATTGACGCAGGGCTTTGTGTCAAATCGCAGGTAGTAGGCGTTGGTTCGGTAGATCGAGTTCTTGGTCGGGGCAACAGTGATCCCGCCACCCACCATCAGGACACCAGGGCTATCGCCCCGGCTGTTGTTTGCAACGCCCCCGGTGACAAGCCCCGAATTCTGATTCCCACGCAGGTTCGGGATGACCGAATAGATATTGGTCCCGATGACGTTGTTATTGTCACCGAGGATCGTGTTCTCGCCGCCGAAGGCGGTGGTAAACCGATACCCATCTGTATTCCCGGTGTAGCCACCCAACTTGTTGTCCCTCGGATTGTCATCGCCGGAGGCCCACATCACGCCGACGTGGGGGATGAGTCGAAACCCGGTCCAGGGGGTCAGGTCAAAGGCGAGATCGGCAAAGGCAGCACTCGCATCGATATCGTAATTGCCCTGGGGCCCGGAGGCGGCGTTCACGACATTGGTCTTCCTGGCCTCCCCGAATTGATAGACGTACTGGCCAGTAAACTTAAATCCGGCGATTTGGGTGATCACAATCGGACCGATATGGTGGCTATCGACTTCGGGGCAAACATTAGCGGGACTCGGGAAGGGCGGCGACGGGGCGGGACCGCACGGATCGCCGGGCGGAGGCGGAAGGAAGGTGGGTACTACGGTGGGCCGAAGTCCCAGACGGTCGTAGGTATAGATCAGCCCAACCTTCGTGCCTTTAAACGGCGTGTAGTTGACCCGCGCTGACAGGATATCCCGCTCGTTGTCGGCGCCGGTGATGACGATGTTCGCCGGCGTGCCCCGGATGCCCTGGAGGGTGCGGTTGAGCTCATCTTTCTTGTGATACCCGAGCTGCCAATCGACGTCGGCGACACCCCCTGTCAGCCAGAAGCCGGGATCGTCATCCCCATAGATCAGCAGCCCTCCGTCGAGGTCCACCCCGTAGATGTCCCAGCCAGCGTAGAACCGGGAGGAGATCCAGGGGAGCTTGATACTGGCTGACACGCGCTCGAGGCCAAATGAACCGTAGAAACCCTGGACGTCCCGTACGCGGTCGGTCGTGCGGGACGACAGGACGTCATCGAACTCCAGCGCCATGTACACGTCCCAGATGTCGCCCTTGGCGAAGGTGAAGTACAGGCGGTCCTCGGACCGGATGTACGACTTGTTCACCACCCCGGCTTCGGTAATGTGGAGGAGAAAGGTAGTGATGGACGGACCTGTCTTCTTCGTCTCATTGGCGATCCCGAAATCGAAATCTTGTTCGTAGGTCGGGATGACGCGGACCTGACCGCCAAAGGTCGCGGTGATGTCGCCCTCGGTCTTGATCACGACACTTCCCGGTCCAGCGTAAGCGACAGACGAGAGTGCCGTGACCAACAGTAAACTGAAGATGGTTATTGAACTACGCTTCATCGCCCACCTCCCAGTTGAGATGCCGAGCGCAGTAAGCCGATCCTCCCGAAACTTCGGGGGCACGTTATCACCCTTTCCCGACCTTTGTCCAGAAATTTTTTTCGCTCAACCAACCCTCTTCCTCAACGGGGAAGAGGACCAAGCTGAGGGGGGCAGCGGCGCCCATCTAAAACCTTTTTGAACGATAGAATTCCGTTACCGCAGGCGAAACGCCTGAATTTCGCTCGTCCCACCGAAAATCAACCTTCCCTCCCTCACTACCAGCAAGAGGAGGTGGCGCCCAAGCCCTCCTCCAAGATCAACGATGGCATAGTCAGCAAGGCTTCCCTCGGATGGGGGTGTCTGCCACACCTCCTGGAACCCGGCACCATCCCACCTCAGGGCGGTCAACCTCGCCGCCTTGCTCCTGGTCAACCAGTGCAGCATCCGCACCCCGGTCTTTTCCTCTCGCCCCACGATGATGTGAGGTCGTTCTCCGTCCCTTCCGCTCTCGACCAGGATTCGAGGGCCGGCACCGGGTCTCGACGCCACCAAACGTCCGCTATCTTTATAGGTGGTGATCAGCTCCCCGGACTGGGAGTGGACCTCCAGGCCCGCCCCTTCCTTGAGCGTCAGAAACCGAGTTGCCCCATCCCCGCCCAGATCCGCAAGGTGTAATCCCAGCAGTGGGAGCCCCGCCGGGACATCAAGAGTTTGGCCGGGGATGTAGGTTCGGCCATCCCAGGTGTAGTGACGGATCGGCCCTGGCGTGCGGGCCTCGGGAAGGACCTCTTGGCCGAAGAGCTGAGGTGTTTTTCCATCGGTCGCCAGGAGGCGAACGACAAGGTCGGGAACCTCCAAGACCGGCGCAAGATTCCCGTCCCTCCAGTGAAGGATCAGCGAACGAAAGCGGCTCTTTTGCGACAGGGTCAGGATGACTTTGGCCCGGCCGTCCCCGGTGATGTCAGCCGCCTCCAGCACGGCGACGGTCTGCTTGCCATCCAAGGGGCGTTCCGCGAGCACATTGAGGCGCCGGCCATCGATGCGATAGGCGATAAGCCGATCGGCCGCCGCAAGTAGCAGCTCTGGCCTGCCGTCACCGTCTAGGTCCCCCACAGCCAGGGCCTGCATCGGCCGGTCGAACTCCGGTCCAAGCCGGAACTGTTCCGACGGCGGGGGAGCAGACGGGCGGGGATTGGATGCCCTAGCGCCGGAGATCACCCGCTCGGCGGAGTCGCCCGTCGCGGGCTCAGTCGAACGACCTGCGCGCGGCTGACGAGGTCCCGGCGACGGCCGATCCTGAGCAACGCCCCCCGGCTTCACCTCTGCACTGGCCAGGATCAGCGGGTTGCCCGTCAGTGTTGAGTAGACCTGGACGTCGAGAGAGGCACCCTTCGCAAGGGGCGTTAGACGACCCAGGAGGAGCGCCTGGGCCCTGCCTTTGTCGGAGAGCTGCTTGAGGATGCGAGGGTCGGCCAGCTCCCCTGACGTAAGGTTCTTGTCGGCCAGGAGCATCGACCGCAACTGCCGCTCCTCGATCAGCTCGAAGCGACCTGTTCGAACCAGGGCGGCGGCCAGATCTTTGGTCACCGATCGTGTGTTGGTCCCTTTGACCTCTTCCACCTCGACATTGGGAAATGCCACGATCATGCGGGCCATCGGGACCCGAACCTGATCCCCCTGGCGAATCTCAACCTTCTCAGTCTTCTTGATGATGGCCGCCACAGCGAACCGCTCCCGAACGTGAAGGACTCGGAGCATCCCCAGATCCTTGTCCAGCCTTCCCAAGAGCTCCCCAGTGAGAGGATGTTTAAACTCTTCCCCTTCGCGGAAGACTTCCAACTCCATTCCCTGTAAGACCCTGTCTGCTGTGCCACGATCGATCAGGACCTGATCGCCCTCAAAACCAATGATGAGCCCTTCTACCCGGGGAAAGGCGGCGGCTATCCGGTCGGCCACAACCCGGGCGGCCTCGGCGACACCACTTTCCTTTTCCCTCGCAGGGAGCGGCGCTCGTCCCCTGGCAGGGGCCTGCTCTTGAGCGAGAGCCATCCCGCTCATCCCGACGGCAAGCGAGAATGAAGACAAGAGGAAGACAGCCAGCGCCGCGGAAGAGATTGGGACCGCCAAGGAGGATCGCTTAGAAGCCACGAATACCCTCGAGTAATTACGATGTTCGGGACTGCTCGACCAGTTCCACCAGGACACCATTGCACCCTTTCGGGTGCAGGAAGGCCACCTTCGTCCCCCGGGAGCCCGGCTTCGGGACTCTGTCGATAAGTGGGAAGCCGGCTGCATCCAATCGGCTCAGTGTGGCAGGGAGGTCCTCCACCTCAAGGCAGATGTGGTGGATTCCCTCGCCCCGCTTCTCGATGAACTTTGCGGTGGGATTTTCCGAACCGATTCCTTCCACCAGCTCGATCCGACAATCCCCAAGCTCGAAGAACGCCACCTTGACGCGCTCGGCAGGGAGGGTCTCGGTATGTCCGCGCTCAATGCCCAGGAGTGTCTCGAACAGCCTGGCAGAGGCCTCGACATCTTTCACAGCAATGGCAATGTGCTCGATTCGACGAACCATCGTCCCTCCTAAGTTCTACAACAGGGATTAGGGCTTAGGGTATAGGGTTGAGAAGGAAAAGGCAGTCCGCGAACCGCGTTCGATTGGCGCTACCCTAAATCCTAGACCCTATGCCCTATACCCTCCCTCCTCGTCAGATGGTGACCGATTCGCGATGCTCCCCGAAGACGCCTCGCAACACGGCGCAGATCTCTCCGATGGTGGCGTACGCCCTGACCGCCTCGATCAAGAACGGGAGCAGGTTGTCTGTCTCCCGCGCTGCTCCACCCAGTGCCTGGAGTGCCTTCTCGACTCTGTCGCGGTCCCGGTTGCGGCGGACCCGGTCGAGCCTTTCCCGCTGCTCCACCTCGAGCTTGGGATCGACAGCAAAGACAGGGATACTGACAGTCTCGGCGCTGGCGAATTCATTGAGCCCCACCACGATGCGGCGCCGATCCTCGGTGGCCTGCTGCTCCTGATACGCGGCCTCCTGGATCTCCCGCTGGATGAAACCAGCCTCAACCGCCCGGAGCATCCCACCCATGGCGTCGATCTTCTCAAGGTAGACCGAGGCCTCCCGCTCGATCCGATCGGTCAAGGCTTCCAGACAGTACGAACCGCCGAGCGGATCGACGGTGTCCGCCACCCCGCTCTCGTGGGCGATGATCTGCTGGGTCCTGAGCGCCAGGCGAGCCGCCTCTTCAGTCGGGAGTCCCAGCGCTTCGTCACGCGAGTTGGTGTGGAGCGACTGGGCCCCACCGAGGACCGCGGCGAGGGCCTGCAGCGTAACACGGACCGCGTTGTTCTCGGGCTGCTGCGCCGTCAGGCTCACGCCTGAGGTCTGGGCATGAAAGCGTAGCATCCAGGATCTGGGATCGCTGGCTTTGAACCGCCCCCGCATGATCATGCCCCAGAGCCGGCGGGCCGCGCGGAACTTTGCCACCTCCTCCAGGAGATTGTTGTGAGCATTAAAAAAGAACGAGAGCTGCGAAGCAAACCGGTCCACGTCCAGGCCGGCCGCGATCGCGGCTTCCACATAGGCGATCCCGTCCGCCAAGGTGAACGCCACCTCCTGGACTGCTGTCGATCCGGCCTCTCGGATATGGTACCCGCTGATGCTGATGGCGTTCCAGCGCGGCAGCTCCTCTGCGCAGTAGGCGAAGGTATCGGTGATCAGACGCATGGAAGGTCCAGGCGGGAAGATGTATGTCCCCCGGGCGATATACTCCTTGAGGATATCGTTCTGGACGGTGCCTGAGAGCTTCTCGGGCGCAATACCCTGCTTTTCCGCGACGGCGACGTACATCGCCAGAAGGATGGAGGCGGTGGCATTGATGGTCATGGAGGTGCTGACCTGGTCGAGGGGGATCCCCTGCAGAAGGGTCTCCATGTCGGCCAGGGAGTCAATGGCCACTCCGACCTTCCCTACTTCACCTGCCGCCATCGGATCATCCGAGTCGTATCCGATCTGGGTCGGAAGGTCAAAGGCCACCGACAGCCCCGTCTGTCCTTGCTGGAGCAGAAAGTGGAATCGCTGGTTGGTCTCCTCCGCCGTCCCGAAGCCGGCGTACTGTCGCATGGTCCAAAGACGGCCGCGATACATGGTCGGCTGCACCCCGCGGGTAAAAGGGTAGCTCCCGGGGAACCCCAAGCGCGCCGAGTAGTCGTGGTCGGAAAGATCTACAGGAGTATAGAGGCGTTCCACCTCGATGCCTGAGCTGGTCCGAACCTCCTTCTTCCGCTCCGGAGCGCGGTCAAGGACAGGCTGAAGGACCTCCGCCCGCCACGCATCGAGTTCGCTTTTTAGCCGTGCCAGTTGCTCTTCATCACCCATCGCACCATCCTCAAGAAGTTCACGGTTCATGGTTGACAGTTGACGGACAGAGTTGCTAAGTGGGGCTTTGTCCTATCTGTGAACCGTGAACAGTGAACCGTCAACATCTTCTACTCGATCACCACCAGCACATCGCCTCCGCCGACACCCGCCCCTTCTTGGACCCTAATCTCCTTCACAACCCCTGGCCCTGACGCCTTCAACTCGTTTTCCATCTTCATCGCCTCGATGACAATCACCCCTTGCCCGGCGCTGACCTCCTGGTCGGGTGTCACCAGGAGCTTGACCACCTTCCCCGGCATCGGGGCCACAATGGTCTGGCGGCCCCCCTTCACCACACCTGCGGCGCGGGCGGCTTTCCGTGGGCCTCGTCCCTCCTCCTGGAACCCGATGCGGTGCGGCTCGCCCTCGACCCAGATCGCGAGCACCCCCTCCCCCTCCTCCACTACATCGACCTCATACGATCGGCCTTTGACAAGCAGGGAGAAGAGTCCGCCTCCGATGGGGGTGAAATCGACCTCGTAGGTCGTCTCATCGAGTTGGACTGACAATGGCGATCCCAGTTCAGTCACCGCCACCCGATGCGTCGTGCCTTGAAAATCAGCGGAGTACGTCATGGCAAGAGTACCGGGTTCCTGGTGCCAGGTTCCAAGTTCAAGAAGTTCCCATTCCCAGTTTCCTGCTCGAAGACTTGGAACTCGGCACTCGGAACTTTGCACATCATCGTCGTCTCACCGCCTCATGTCGGGCAGCCAACTTCCAGAGGCTTTCAGACCGGGCAGCCTGTGCGACAGATACGGGCGAGGACGGCTTCCTGGTATGGAGATAGAGCGCGCCCGCGACCAGCGCAATCTCAGCCAGGGTCCCACTCTCCTCCTTCAATCCTTCGGCCAGCCAGGACTCCAGATACTGAGTATGGAACTGGCCTGCTAGGATCTGGGGATTGTCGAGAGTTCGAAGATGGAACGGGATGGTCGTTTTCACCCCGAGAATCACATATTCACGCAGGGCTCGCCGCATCCTTTGGATCGCCTCGCCTCGGTCCTGTCCCCAAGTGATGAGCTTCGAGATAAGAGGATCATAGTAGACGGGAACTTCGCCTCCCTCGTAAATGCCGCTGTCGATCCGGACCCCAGGTCCGCCGGGATCGCGCAGCACCTGGATCCGCCCAGGCGACGGCATGAAGTTGTTAAAAGGGTCCTCGGCGTAGATGCGGCACTCGATGGCGTGCCCGCGTAACTGGATCTCCTCCTGTCGCAAGGATAGGGGCTCGCCGGCTGCGATCCGGATCTGCTCCTTCACCAGATCAAGGCCCGTCACCATTTCGGTCACGGGATGCTCAACCTGGAGCCGTGCGTTCAACTCCAGGAAATAAAAGTTCTTGGCCGAATCGACCAAGAACTCCAATGTCCCAGCGTTGGTGTACCCGGCGGCCTTGGCCAGCCTCACGGCCGCCTCCCCCATCTGACGCCTCAGATCAGGATCGACAAAGGGCGACGGCGACTCTTCGATCACCTTCTGGTGGCGCCGCTGGAGCGAGCACTCGCGTTCGCCGAGATACACCACGTTTCCCGCCTTGTCAGCCAGGATCTGCATCTCGATGTGGCGAACGCCACCCAGATACCGCTCCACGTAAACGGCCGGGTTACCGAATGCAGAAGAGGCCTCGGAGCGGGCAGCACGGATGGCGCCGCTGAGATCCGCCTCGGTCGAGACAATGCGGATCCCTTTCCCACCACCTCCAGCAGAGGCCTTGACCAGCACCGGAAAGCCCATCTCTTTGGCGGCCTGGAGTACCTCCTGATCAGTCAGGTCCCTGGTCGTTCCCGGGACGACTGGCACCCGAGCCTTGGTTGCCAGGCTCCGGGCGGCGGTCTTGCTCCCCATCGCGCGGATTGCTTGAGAGCTCGGACCAATAAAGACAAGCCCCTCTCGCTCGCATCGCAGAGCGAACTCCGGATTCTCCGACAGAAAACCGTATCCCGGATGGATGGCCTCCGCACCAGTCGTTCTCGCAGTCTCGATGAGCCGGTCAACCTGTAGATAGCTCTGGGCGGAAGGGGCCGGTCCGATCAAGTACGCCTCGTCGGCCAGCCTCACATGGGGGGCGACTCGATCGGCTTCGGAGTAGACCGCGACGGTGCCGATGCCCATCTCCCGACAGGCACGGATCACCCGAACCGCAATCTCTCCCCGATTCGCGATAAGGATCTTCTTAAACATCTGCCCCTGAAAACGATCAGGGTATAGGGTTTAGGGTAAAGGGGAGAGGAGTTTGGGGTCAGGATAAAACCCTTTTTCCTCTACCCTATACCCTGTACCCTGCCTCCCTGCTCTAAAGCGGGATGTTGCCGTGTTTCTTCTGGGGATTCGTCTCGCGCTTTGTCCGAAGCGAACGCAACGCCTTAATCAGCTTGGGACGGGTCTCCTGTGGCTCGATCACCTCGTCGATGTATCCCCGCTCCGCTGCGATGTAGGGATTGGCAAACTTTTCCCGAAACTCGGCGACCTTTTCTTCGCGAAAGGCGGCGGCATCGGCCTCGTCGGCGATCTTTCGCTTATAGAGGATGTTGACGGCTCCCTCAGGTCCCATCACGGCGATTTCCGCTGTCGGATAGGCAAAGTTGATGTCTGCGCGCATGTGCTTGCTGCCCATCACACAATAGGCGCCCCCGTAGGCCTTTCGAGTGATGACGGTGACCTTGGGCACAGTCGCCTCGCCATAGGCGTACAAGAGCTTTGCGCCGTGCTTGATGATTCCTCCCAACTCCTGGGCGGTGCCCGGGAGGTAGCCTGGGACATCCTCCAGAGTGATGATGGGGATGTTGAAGGCATCGCAAAAGCGGATGAATCGAGCCGCCTTGATGGAGGACCCGATGTCCAGACAGCCCGCCAGGACCGCGGGCTGGTTGGCCACAAACGCGACCGACTGGCCGTCCAGTCGAGCGAAGCCGACGACGATGTTCTGGGCAAAATGTTCCTGGACCTCGAAAAAGTCGCCGTCGTCCGCCACCGTGCGGATCAGCTCCTTGATGTCGTATGGTTTGTTCGAATTATCCGGGACAAGCGTGTTCAAGGCTTCGTCTCGCCGCTCCGGATCGTCCCTGGTCTCTCGACGGGGCGGGTCTTCCAGATTGTTCTGAGGCAGATACGAGAGGAGCTCCCTGATCGACGCAAGACACTCCTCCTCGGAGCCGGCAGCGAAATGAGCCACCCCGGAGGCGGCGTTGTGGGTCATGGCGCCGCCAAGTTCCTCGAAGCTGACCTCCTCATGGAGGACGGTCTTGATCACATCAGGGCCCGTGACAAACATGTGGCTGGTGTGTCGCACCATGAAGCAGAAGTCCATCAGCGCAGGGGAGTAGACCGCGCCGCCAGCGCACGGCCCCATGATGGCCGCGATCTGCGGGATCACCCCGGAGGCCAGCGTGTTTCGAAGGAAGATGTCGGCATAACCGGCCAGCGAGACGACCCCTTCCTGGATCCGGGCGCCACCCGAGTCGTTCAGGCCGATGATCGGCGCGCCCATCTTCAGGGCCAGGTCCATCACCTTGCAGATCTTGGCGGCGTGGGCCCCGCTCAGGCTCCCGCCGAAGACCGTGAAATCCTGGGCAAAAATGTAGACCTGCCGCCCGTCGATTACCCCGTATCCGATCACCACTCCGTCCCCAGGGACCCGCTGCTGATCCATGTCGAAGTCGTAGCACTGATGAGTAACGAGGGTGTCCAGCTCGGTGAAGCTCCCTTTGTCAAGCAGAAGCTCGATCCGTTCGCGCGCCGTCAGCTTTCCGGATCGATGCTGCCGCTCGATCCGATCTTTCCCGCCCCCCTGAAGGGCGGCCTCGCGCCGGCGGCGCAGCTCTTCCAGCCTGTCCTTATGGGATTCTCCCGCCATTCCCTCTCCCCTTCTCATCTCCTCTGCCGTGAGCAACCAGATTCATAGTAGCAAGGTAGGGAAATATCCGCTAAATGGGGATTTGCAGGTCCGAGACACCGTGGCTCACGAACGACATGGCGAACGCGGGCACACCTTACCACGGAGGCCGCCGGAGGCGCAACCGAAAAAGGCCCCGTTTATCCGAAGCTACTCGTGTGTCCCCGACTAGTTTCCACTACTGTTGGTGGGCGCTGTGTGCCGGGCCAAGAAACGAGCGGGGTACCCGCCGAAGGTGGGTCCAGGCGCGGCCTCCGGGCCGCACCCACTTCGCGGGTACCCGGCGGTACGTTCTCAGGTACGTCGTCCCGGTCCGGGAGCCCGTCCCGGGATC
>Ga0209515_10002762_pt1 | contig 26271 bp, 27 predicted proteins | sample Subgroupgradi54m_FD_187454 | JGI IMG/M metagenome (GOLD analysis project Ga0209515, IMG submission 187454) | Subsurface groundwater microbial communities from S. Glens Falls, New York, USA - GMW60B uncontaminated upgradient, 5.4 m (SPAdes)... ... | reverse complement strand
GCCGGGATCCACTGGTGATCGATGCGCGCTGGGGCGAGAGTGGATCCCGGCGTTCGCCGGGATGACGCGCTTGAGGGCGATATCTTCTCAACCTCTCAGATGTCGCGGATCAGCTGGCGGAACTCGTCGACGTCCTCGAAGCTGCGATACACCGAGGCGAAGCGCACGTAGGCGACCTTGTCGATGCGCTTCAACTCGCGCATCACCAGCTCGCCCAGGCGCGTCGACGGCACTTCCTTGGCGCCGCTGTTGAGCAGCTTGTCCTGGATGCGCTCCATCGCGGCCTCGATCTGCTCGACGCTGACCGGCCGCTTGCGCAGCGCCAGCGCCATCGACGCGCGGATCTTGGAGACGTCGAAGTCGGCGCGTGTGCCGTCCTTCTTGACTACCGAAGGCAAGGCGATCTCGGCCCGTTCGTAGGTCGTGAAGCGCTTGTCGCAGCTCTGGCAGCGGCGCCGCCGGCGCACGACATCCCCCTCGTCGGACTCGCGGGTCTCGACGACTTGGGTGTCTTCGTTGCTACAGAACGGGCACCGCATGGAATGTTAGGAACGGCGGAGGGGTCGCGGTGCGACCCCTTCCCTTCTTGGTTTACCTGTAAACGGGGAAGTCGCGGGTAAGCGCGGCCACCTTGGCCCGCACCGCCGCGATGTTCGCTTCATCGTGCGGCTTGTCCAGCACGTCGGCGATCAGGTGCGCGGTCGCGCGCGCCTGTTCTTCCATGAAGCCGCGGGTCGTCATCGCCGGCGTGCCGAGGCGGATGCCGCTCGTGACCATCGGCTTTTGCGGGTCGTTCGGAATGCCGTTCTTGTTGCAGGTCATGTGCGCCAGGCCGAGCAGGTTCTCGGCTTCCTTGCCGGTGAGGCCCTTCGGGCGCAGGTCGACCAGCATCACATGGCTTTCGGTGCGGCCACTGACGATGCGCAGGCCGCGCCCGATCAGCGTGTCGGCGAGCACGACCGCGTTCCTCGCGACCTGCTGCTGGTAGGCCTTGAACTCGGGCGACAGCGCCTCCTTGAACGCGACCGCCTTGGCGGCGATCACATGCATCAACGGGCCGCCCTGGATGCCGGGGAAGATCGCGCTGTTGATTGCCTTTGCAACAGGGTCCTTCATCAGGATGATGCCGCCGCGCGGGCCGCGCAGGCTCTTGTGGGTGGTCGAGGTGACGACGTCGGCATGCGGCACCGGGTTCGGGTACACGCCGGCGGCGATCAACCCGGCGTAGTGCGCCATGTCGACCATGAAATGGGCGCCGATGTCTTTCGCGACCTTGGCGAAGCGCTCGAAGTCGATGCGCAGGCTGTAGGCCGAGGCGCCGGCGATGATCAGCTTGGGCTTGTGCTCGTGGGCCAGGCGCTCCATCGCGTCGTAGTCGATCGCCTCGTTGGCATCGAGCCCGTAGCTCACCACCTTGAACCACTTGCCACTCATGTTGAGCGGCATGCCGTGGGTCAGATGGCCGCCTTCTGCGAGGCTCATGCCCATGATGGTGTCGCCCGGCTGCAAGAGGCCGAAGAACACGCCCTGGTTGGCCTGTGAGCCGGAGTTGGGCTGCACGTTGGCATGTTCGGCACCGAACAGCTGTTTGATGCGGTCGATCGCGAGCTGCTCGACCATGTCGACGAACTCGCAGCCGCCGTAGTAGCGCTTGCCCGGATAACCCTCGGCGTACTTGTTGGTCAGCTGGGTGCCTTGCGCCGCCATCACGGCCGGCGAGGCGTAGTTTTCCGAGGCGATCAGCTCGATGTGCTCTTCCTGGCGCTGGTTCTCGCGCTGGATCACGGACCAGATCTCGGGGTCCACGGAAGCGATGGTGGATTGGGTACGGTCGAACATGGTTGGCAGTCCTTCGTCAGCGGAAGACCCGCGACAGATAGCGTGCTGCGCGCACGCGGTCGACGGGCTGCCCAGGCGAACGGCTGAAGCGATGCCGGCGACCCGAAGGGATGGCCGGCACCGACTGCGCTTCCCGGTGGTTCACCACCTCAGGCCTTCGACCGGTACCGGTCGGGCCCCATCGCCAGTTGCGCAGACCCGCAGTTTACCTTGGGCCGCCCCAAACGGGGCGGAGCGCTAGCGGATGCTGAGCAGGGCCACCTTGTCGACCACCGGGCGCTCTTCGCTGCTGGTCGGCAGCGGCGACTCGGTGTCGAGCTTGCGCGGCGTGGCCGCAGGCAGCGGCATCGGGCGCGCGGCGTTGATCGCAACGATCTTGCCGCCGGCCACCAGCTTCAGGTGGCCTTGTTCGGCCAGAACCTTGCCGGCATAACCGCCGTCGTCGGGCAGGTTGCTGGCGCCGACGTAGAAGCGCAGGCCGGCTTCCAGGCTGCCGGCGCGGGCAATGCATTCCTTGAGCACCTGGGCACCGACCCGCAGGTTGGTCACCGGGTCGAAGGCGGCGAAGTTGCCGCCGAAGGGTTCGTACTTGTCGTCGTGAACGCGAGTCATCACCTGCATCAGGCCCTGGGCGCCGACCGAGCTCTGCGCAAACGGGTTGAAGCTCGATTCGACGGCCATGATCGCGAGGATCAGCGTCGGGTCGAGCCCGACCTTTTCGCCCACGCTCCAGGCTTCCTTGACCAGCCGGCTGATCGGTTCGGGCGCGACGCGATAACGACGCGAGATCCAGACCGCGACCGAGGCCTGCGGGCGGGTCAAGTCCTTCAGGTTCGCCGCGGTCGCGCGCGACACGGCGTCGGGCTCCGCGAGCTGGGCGGCCAGCAGGTCGGCCGGGTCGGTGCGGGCGTCCTGGCGGGCTTGCAGCCAGTCCAGGGTCTGGGCTTCGACGCTCTGGCGCAGGTCGGCGCGGCCGCCGACGAACACCACCGCAGCCACGGCGAGCAGGCCCAGGAGGGCGAGCGTGTTGTGGCTGACTTCGAGCAGGCCCTGGCCCACGTCGCGCAGGAACACCCCTGCAGAGCCGGTGCAAACTTGGCCTATTCGGCCGGCTTGCGTCATCAGACGGCGAAGCGCTGTCATGTCTTTCCTTTCTTCTCCGCTGCACTTCGCACCGGGCGGCCTGGGGCCGTTCGGTGCGCGGGGCGGCGGCGATAATCGGCCGAAAGCGGGCACACAAGCAGGCTTGTGTGGCACCGCCTAGCGGGCCATCGGCAGCGTTGCGCCCCTTGTCATCCCAACGATGTGGGGCGCGGGTAATCCCTGAGATTGGCCAGAGAATGGCGAATTCTAGGAAGTCTTTTCATAACCAGTCAAGCCTTTGAAATCGACTTCTAATTACTTATTGGTATGAAATACCGAGACCTGCGCGAGTTTTTGGGCGGTCTCGAACGTGTCGGCGAGCTCCGGCGGGTCGCAGAGCCAGTATCGGCGCGGCTCGAGATGACAGCGCTCAGCGACCGCGTGCTTCGATCCGGCGGTCCGGCGCTGCTCTTCCAAAAGCCGATCGGTTACAAAATTTCTGCCTTGACGAACCTTTTCGGGACCCCGCGCCGGGTTGCGATGGGCATGGGCGCCACCGAGGTGAGCGAGCTGCGCGAGGTCGGTCAGATGCTGGCCAGCCTGAAGGAGCCCGAGCCGCCGAAAGGCCTCAAGGACGCCGGCAAGCTGTTACAAATGGCGAAGGCGCTGTGGGACATGAAGCCCGCCAGCGTCCGCAATCCGGCCTGCCAGGAAGAGATTCGCGAAGCCGACGAAGTCGACTTGGGCGTGCTGCCGGTGCAGACCTGCTGGCCGGGCGACGCCGGTCCGCTGATCACCTGGGGGCTTGTCATCACGCGCGGGCCGCAAGGCGTGCCCAACCCGCGCCGGCGGCAGAACCTGGGCATCTACCGCCAGCAGGTCATCGCGCGCAACCAGGTCATCATGCGCTGGCTGGCGCACCGCGGCGGCGCGCTCGACTTTCGCGACTTCGCGCTCGCCAACCCGGGCCAGCCGTTCCCGCTCGCGGTCGCGTTGGGGGCCGACCCGGCCACCATCCTCGGCGCGGTGACGCCGGTGCCTGACAGCCTGTCGGAATACCAGTTCGCCGGACTGCTGCGCGGCAGCCGGACCGAGCTCGGCGACTCGGGCGTCGGCGAGGCCGGCGTGGTGCTTCAGGTGCCGGCCAGCGCCGAGATCGTTCTCGAAGGCCACATTCCGATCGCATCGGCCGGGTTCACAGGCACCAGCGAGCACGGGGTTCGGCTGAAAGAGCAGGGCGGCTACCTGTATGCGCTGGAAGGCCCGTTCGGCGACCACACCGGCTATTACAACGAGCAGGACTGGTTCCCGGTGTTCGAAGTCAGCCGCATGACCTCGCGGCGCGACCCCATCTATCACTCCACCTACACCGGCAAGCCGCCCGACGAGCCGGCGGTGCTGGGCGTGGCGCTGAACGAAGTGTTCGTGCCCATCCTGCAAAAGCAGTTTCCCGAGATCGTCGACTTCTACCTGCCGCCCGAAGGCTGCAGTTACCGGATGGCGATCATCAGCATCAGGAAGAGCTACCCCGGCCACGCCAAGCGGCTGATGTTCGGACTGTGGAGCTTTCTGCGCCAGTTCATGTACACCAAGTTCATCGTCGTCACCGACCAGGATGTGGACATCCGCGACTGGAGGCAAGTGATCTGGGCCATCACGACCCGCATGGACCCCGTGCGCGACACGACGCTGGTCGAACAGACGCCGATCGACTACCTCGACTTCGCGTCGCCGGTGAGCGGCCTGGGCGGCAAGATGGGGCTGGACGCGACCAACAAGTGGCCGGGCGAAACCGCGCGCGAGTGGGGCCGAACGATCACGATGGACGCGGCAGTCGAGCAGCGCGTGGCCGGCCTGTTCGAGCAGATCATGGCAGCCGACAAGCGGTAACTGAATCCGCTTGAATTAGGCCAAGCCGTCAGCTAGCTTTGAGAAGCCTGCATGCAGGCATCCCAAATGGCGCAGTCTCCTGCGCGCCAGGAGCCCCGGGGTCATTCCCCCTGGAGCCCCAAATCGGTGACGTGAGTCACCCGCCCCTCCCGCCTTCACTGGCTGGGAGGGGTTTGTCTTTCTGGATCTGGGTCACGCCTTCTGTTTGTGTCGAAACAGAAGGCTGATCAATTGGTCTACGCCGGCTTGCGGGCCGCGATGAGGACGTAGCCCCGAAGACCGAGCATGCTCCCAAGGTGGAGCCCCGAGCGGCAAAGGGCTCGCTCGAGCGCCCAGGCGGTGACTCGCTTTGCCTGTCGCTTCAGGACAGATGCGTTGGGTGGACACAGGTGCTCGAACATTCTCCGCCGCCGTGCTCGGGCACCGTAGTTGTTCCATCTCCGCCACCCCGCGTACACGGCGGCGTCCACCGCCGTGAGCTCCTCGACAGCCAACCCGGCCGCCTCGATCAGTTTGCGCCACTCCGTCGCCGTGATCAGATCGAGCTTCAACGCGGGTTGCCAACGCACGAACGGAAGCCGCGTCGTCGCGACGATGTCGGCCATGATGAGGCGCCCGCCTGGTCGTAGCGCGCGCCAAGCTCCGGCCAGGAAGCTCGCCTTGTCCACAAAGCAGTGCGCGGCCTCTAGGCAGAAGACAACGTCGTAGGATCCTTCCTCGACCTCGAGCTTCATGGCGTTTCCCTGACGGAGACAGACGCGGCCGTCGAGCCGAGCGGCCTCAATAAGTTTCCGCCCGAGTGCCACATGCTCCTCGACGATATTGAACCCGTCGACTCGCGCGTCGTAGTCGCGTGCCAGCAATGCGGCCGGCCCGCCGACCCCGCAACCAACGTCAAGCACGCGCTTGCCTTCGAGCGGGAGCACGCGAGACGCCAACTGGCGGACGAACTCGATTTGCGCCTCGCGTCCTGTCGTCGCCCCACTCGCCCAGTAGCCGATGTTCATGATTGGAGGAAGCCCATCCGGCTGGAGGGTCGGTGGCGTTTTCCGCCGACCCTGGGCCTCCCAGAACGCGTTGTAGTGCCGCCGGATGGTCGTGACGTTCTGTTCAATCGCCGCGGCGACGACCACGGGAAGGTCGGCAGAGCCTCCCTCGACAGTGAGACCTTGTTCAGCCGAATCTGTCATAAGACCTCCCGCCTTCTCCAAATGGGCGGCCATGCCGCGCAGGAACAATGTCAGTGGGTCGCGAGTTTACGTCAATCCGGGACTTGCGCCTCGAGGGATGACCCACCGTCCTCCCGCCGGAGGACGCCGAGCGCGATCTCGAGCAGTGTCCGATTTCGCGCTGGAGCGCGGGGCTTGCTCGCCAAGGTCTCGATCCCGGATCGTGGACAACCTGACTGTCGTTGTTGCGGCTGTCCGGCATCAGCGCGAAGACGACTAGCTTAGCTATAGCCAAGCTAGAGAGCGTGCGCCACCAACTGGTCGCACAGCAGATTGAGGCGGCGCATGTCGGTGGCCGGCAGTTTGCCGGCGCGCAGCAGCGCGGCGCGCTGGATCGCGCGCAGGCGGAAATGCAGCTCGTCTTCGACCGCTTCGACTTCGGCCGCGTCCTGCGGCGCCACCGCGTGCTCGGTCCACAGGCCACTCGCGTTCCAGCCCGCGCGCAGCCGCGCCAGCAGATGCTGCGCCAGGCCGAGCGTGTCTTTCAGGGCTGGCGATTCGGCCGCGCCCATCAACGTGGTCGCGCAATCCTGCGCGGCTTGCAGCGCGGCGTCGAGGGCGGTCAGTCGGGACTGCATTTCCTGCGCGCCGAGATTCGCGTGCAGCGCCGGCTGCGACTGCGCGGCCTTGGCGATGCGACCGACCCAGCTCAGGTCGAATTCGCCCGGCACGACACGCAGCGCGACACTCGCGCGCGCCAGTTGGGCGCGGTCGCTGCGCAGCACCGCCAACGTCGCTTCGGTGACCGACAGCAGCCGGCCCAGCGGCGACACCTGATCGCGCTGCAGGCCGTGCGGATAGCCCGAACCGTCGAGCCGCTCGTGGTGCTCGGCGATCGCGCGCGACACCGCCGCCGGGTAGTCGGTCAGTTGCGCGATCAGCAGGTGGCCGACGTGCGGGTGCACCACCAGCTGCTGGTAGCTCTGCAGGTCGAGCGCGCGGTCGGCATCGGCCTCGCCGTATTTCGGGTCGATGTACATCTCGCCCAGGTCGTGCAGCAGGCCGCTGATCATCGCCAGGCGAAGCTCCTGGGTGCCGCCGCCGTGGGCCAGCACCAGCGCGCCGTTCAAGGCCATCGCCTGCACCGCGTGGTCGAAGGACTCAGGGCGCGAGGCCTGGCCGGCGGTCAGCAGCAACTGCGCCACCGAGTGCAGCGGCACATGCGCCGCTTCGCGCACCAGCTTGTCGGCGTAGGGTCGCAGCAGGGCCGCCAGCGGCGTGTCGCGCTCGACCAGCGCGCTGGTCGCCTGCACCAGCGAATGCGCGGTCACGCCGTCTTCGGCGAGCAGGCAGCTTTCGAGCGGCTGGCGCAGCTTGCGGTCGAGCAGCTTGCGCTGCAGCGACTCGGACACCGGCAGGTCGCGCGCCCACAGCTTGATGCCCTGCAGGTCGAAGATGTCGCGCGAGGCGATGATCCGCTTGGTCTGGCTGGCCTCGAGGATGGTCGCCAGCGCATGCGGGTTGGCGGTGGTGAAGAGGGTGCTTGGGGCGGGTGCGCTCATCGAGGTCTCCAGCAGGGCAGGGGTTCCTCGGTTTTCGACCGTTGCCGCGCGCACTCAAGTCCGCAGGTGTGACAAGACGTATTGGCGCGCTGCCGGCGCGCGCCGGGTGGCGGCGCGGCAGAATCGGCGCATGGACCATCGGACAGCGAGCGCCGGTTTCACCTTGATCGAGATGATGGTCGTGCTGGCCGTGATCGCGATCCTGGCGATGATCGCGATGCCCAGCCTGCAGGACAAGATCGTGCGTGACCAGGTCGTCGAGGCGGCCAAGCTGGCCGACATCGCCAAGACGCCGATTGCCGCGGCCTGGACCCTCGCCAAGGCCTTGCCGGCCGACAACAGCGCGGCGGGCTTGCCGAGCGCCGACAAGGTCGTCAGCAACCTCGTCAGCTCGCTGGCCATCGAGGGCGGTGCGATCCATCTGACCTTCGGCAACCGCGCCAACGCCGCGATCCGCGGCAAGGTGCTCACGCTGCGCCCGGCCGTCATCGACGACGCGCCCATCGTCCCGGTGGCCTGGGTCTGCGGCCACGCCGCGGCGCCGGACAAGATGAGCGCGAAGGGCGTCGACAAGACCGATGTCGCGAAGAACTTCCTGCCGCTGAACTGCAGGGCGTGAATGACAACCCCCACTGAGACTCAACGCAGGCGTGCCGGCGACAGCGCGCCCGCGTCGACGCCGTGGCCGCGCAGCTCAGCCGGTACCGGCAGCGCCAGCAGCAGCGCCGCAGCCAGCTCCGATGCGCCGGCCGCGCTCTGGATGCCGTAGCCGCCCTGTCCGGCGAGCCAGAAGATGCCCGAGGCGGGTCCGGTGGCGGTCGAGATTGGTTACCGCATCCGCGAAGAAGATGCCGCGGCGTTCCTCGACGCGGCGAGCCTGTTGCGCGCGCCGCGCCGGCGCGACGGCGCAACGTTCTGGCGCATCTACCGCGACCTGAGCAACCCGCAGCGTTTTGTCGAGCGCTTCATCGTCACGTCCTGGGCCGACTACCTGCACCAGCGCGCCCGCGGCACGCTGGCCGACCAGGAGCTCGAAGCGCAGGTGCGCGCCTTCCTGATGCCCGGTGAAGCGGTGACGATGCAGCACTACATCGCAGAACGCTGAAATGCAGGCGCTGCGACCAGATCACGCAACGACTGTACCCAGCCCGCCAGCCCATGCCGCCGGCGTGGCGTGCAGCGCGGCGCGCTGGCATCGATCTCGAGCTCGAGCGGGCGGCCGGCGTTGAGCGCGTAGATCAGCACCGGCTGGTCCGAATCGACGACGAACTGGCTGCCCGGTTCGAGCACGATGTCGCGCGGATCGCCGTCGATCGTGATCCAGGCCTGGCCGCGCACGACGCTCAGGCGGGTGTTGCAGGCGTGTTCGAGGCGGGTGATTTTGTCGATCAGCATGAGGTTCTCCGGTAGCGTCGCGATGAATGCGCTCAGTTCATGCTTGGCGGTTTGATTTCGTCGCGACATGGCCTGTATATTCTTCCTGCCGCCGTTCGGGCACAAACGATCAATTCGCATCCTTCGCATTCCCGCAGCACATGCAAAAAGACCCCGCCCGACTGCCCCCGCTGGACCTGCTGGCGTCGTTCGAGGCGGCCGCACGCCACCTGTCGTTCACGCGTGCCGGCGCCGAGCGCTTCGTCACGCAGTCGGCGATGAGCCGGCAGATCCGCGCCCTCGAAGACGAGCTCGGTGTCGCGCTGTTCAGGCGCCGCCACCGCGCGCTCGCACTGACCGCCGACGGCGAGCGCCTGCTCACCGCCTGCACGTCGGTGCTGGCGCAGCTGCGCGAGGTGGTGACGCAGATCCGCAGCCCGGCGCGGCGCGAGGTGCTGGCCCTGTCGACCACCCCCGGCCTCGCGGCGCTGTGGCTGATCCCGCGTCTGCCGCAATTCACCAAGGTCCATCCCGGCATCGACGTGCGCCTGGACACCAGCCTCGAGCGGCGCGACCTGCGGGTCGACGGCTTCGACATGGCGATCCGCTACGGCCGCGTCGGCGCGACCGAGGGCACGCCGTTCTTCAGCGAGGCGATGCAGCCGGTCTGCAGCCCCAAGCTGCTGCGCCGCGGCGGCGGCGCACCGCCGCTGAAGAAGCCGGCCGATCTGGCCTTGCACACGCTGCTGCAGGTCGAGGTGGTGCAGCGCGGCGTGCCGCTCGAGTGGGACCTGTGGCTGCAGGCGGTCGGCCTGCCCGATCTGCAGCCCGCCGCGACGGTGAGCTTCAGCGGCTACGACGCCGCGATTGCCGCCGCGCTGGGTGGGCAGGGCGTGGCGCTCGGGCGCCGGCCGCTGGTCGACAGCTTGCTGAAGAGCCGCCAGCTGGTCGCGCCTTTCAAGGACGCGATGGCGTCGATGCGCGCCTACTTTCTGGTCGTCGAGCCGAGCGCGCGCAGCAAGCCCGCGGTGCGCGCTCTGGAGCGCTGGCTGCTCGACCAGGCCGCGCTCGAAACCTGAGAAGGTATGTCATCCTGGCGTTCGCCGGGATGACGCAATTGAGCGGCCGAATCAGGCGCGGCGCCGCCGCGTGTACGTCACCGACACCCGACGCCGTCGAGGGTGCCGGCGCGGACGAAGCGCACCCCGCTCGGATTCGATCCGCGCGTTGAGCGCAAACGATGCGCCGGTTTCGCGCTGGCACCAGCGGCAATGGCAGCAGTGCACGAACATCGGCGTGTCGGTCATTCGATAGCGGATCTGGCCGCAGTCGCAATGGCCGTCGTAGGAATGCGCGGCGAGCTCGTTCATACGCCCGCCATTTCTGCCAGCTTGTCGGTCGACACCGTGCCCGAGTGGCTGCCGTACAGTCCGGTCTTCGCGTTCCTGTACAGGATGAAGGGCACGCTGTCGGCGCCCATCTTCTGCAGCAGCTCGGTGTTGGCTTTCACCTTGGCGACCTGTGCTTCGTCGACCTTGTCGGGCACTGTCAAGCCGCCCTTGCGGTCCATCAGCGAAGCCTCGTGTTCGGTCATTGCGGCGACCGGGTTCGGGGCCGACAGCAGCAGTGCGCCCTGCGGCGCGGAAACCGGCCGCAGGATGGCGACCGGCAGCCAGACCATCTTCAGCTTGCCGAGCAGCGGCTGCGACGCGGTCCACAGCGCCCCGCAGTGCGGGCACTGCGGGTCGAAGAACACGAACACCGTGTTGGCCGCGACGATCGGCCCGGCCGTGAAGCCGTTGCCGCCGCCGGCCGCCTGGTAGGCCTGCCGGGCCTCGGCGGCGCTTAGCTCCCTGGCCGGTGGGAGTTCGGCGGGAGCGGCCGGGGGGTCGGCGCTGGCAGCGTCTTTCCTGGTGCAGGCACTGGCCGACAACAGGCCGATGGCAGACAGGGCGAACAGGGCGTGGCGTCGTTGCATGGGGCAAATTATTGCCGCGACTCGGCGCAGTCCGGCGGGTGCCGCGGCAACTTATCGTTTCGGTGCGAGCACCGGTTCGGCGGCCACTGCGCCGACGCGTGACTTGCAGGACTGCTTGAGCTCGTCCACTGGAACGTGACCGATGCGGCGCACGTCGTCATTGACCGTGAACCAGGCCCACGGCTGCGCGTCGACTCCAAGATCGACGGCCGCGATGGTCACGCACCAGTGACGGCCGGCACTGTCCTTGTAGAGCATGTGGCTGCCCGGCTGCGGGCCGTCCTTGGCGAGCGCCGCTGGCGCTGCCGATGCCAGCAGCGCGGCGCATAGCGCCTGCGCGAAGCGACCAGCGTGTCGATCCATTTGCCTCCCTGCCACTCTTGCCGAGCGTGTTGAGCCGGTACCGTAGGTCCGCGCTGTCGGGGGGTCAAGCTGTAAACACTGACAGGGCAGCGTGTGCAAACGCGCGGCGCCGAGCAGCAAACGAAGGGACGCGTTCTAATGCCGCTCTGTCCGTTCCCAGAGGTGCCCTCATGAAGCTCTACTACAGCCCCGGTGCGTGCTCGCTGTCGCCGCATATCAGCTTGCGCGAGTCGGGCCTGCCCTTCGAACTCGTGCTCGCCAGCACCAAGACACACCAGCTGGCGGACGGGACCGACTACTACACGATCAACCCGAAGGGCTACGTGCCTTTGCTCGAGCTCGACGACGGGCAGCGCCTGACCGAAGGGCCGGCAATCGTGCAGTACGTGGCCGACCGGGTGCCGGACAAGAAGCTCGCCCCGCCCAACGGCACGCTGGCGCGCTATCGGCTTCAGGAATGGCTGAACTTCATCTCGACCGAGGTGCACAAGAGCTTCAGCCCCTTGTTCAATGCGGCGATGCCCGACGAAGGCAAGGCCATCATGAGCGCGAAAGTCAAGCTGCGGCTCGCGTGGGTCGAGGAGCAGCTCGAAGGCCGGCAGTTCCTGATGGGCGACACCTTTACGGTGGCGGACCCCTACCTGTTCGTCGTGACGAACTGGAGCCCGCGCGTCGGGATCGACCTGTCTGCGTGGCCCCGTCTCACCGAATACCGCGCGCGCATTGCGGCGCGTCCGGCGGTGCAGGCGGCGATGCAGGCCGAGGGGCTAACCTGGCTGAGCTACCCTGGCCGCACGAACGGCACTGCCACCGCCGAGAAGGTCGACTTCGCTGTCCCTGGCGGCGTGCGCCAGTGAGCGCATGTCCGCCCTCTGCGTGATTGCGGCCTGACCGATGCGGGCGGTGCGGATTCAAAGCTTGAAGTGGTAGGACTTCGGTCGTGTGAGGTGTTCGTAGCCGAGCACCGACAGCGTCGCGCCGCGGCCGGTGTTCTTCACGCCGGTCCAGGCGAGCGCGGGGTCGAGGTAGTCGCAGCGGTTCATGAACACGGTGCCGGTTTCGAGCCGCGCGCCGACACTCGCCGCCGCTTGTTCGTCGCGGGTGAACAAGGCCGCCGTCAGGCCGAACGGGCTGTCGTTCATCAGCGCGATCGCTGCTTCGTCGCTGTCGACCGGCATGACGCCGCAGACCGGCCCGAAACATTCGTCGGCCATCACCCGCATGCGGTGGTCGACCTGGCTCAGGATCTGCGGCGCGAGGTAGGGCGTGCCGGCGCGGTCGGCTGCGAAATGCGATGGATCGATCAGCGCCTTGGCACCCTTCGCGAGCGCCTCGGCGATGACCTCGCGCACCGCGTCGGCGGCCGACGTGCGCACCAGCGGCCCGAGCGTCGTCGCGGCGGCCAGCGGGTCGCCGAGCACGTAGCGCTCGGTCAGCGCCACGGCTGCTTCGATGAAGGCGTCGTAGGCCGAGCGATGAACGTAGACCCGCTGGATGCCGCAGCAGCTCTGGCCCGAGTTGAAGAAGGCGCCATCGACCACCGACTCGACCGCGCGCTGCAAATCGGCGTCGGCGCGAACATAGGCCGGGTCGTTGCCGCCGAGCTCCAGCCCGACCCCGATGAAGCGGCCGGCCGCGGCACGTTCGACCGCTGCGCCGCCGGCCACCGAGCCGGTGAAGCACACATGGTCGATCTCGGGCGCGCCGATCAGGCGCTGCGTCGTGGCGTGGTCGCAATGCACGAACTGGAACACGTCGGCCGGCACGCCGGCTTCGACCAAGGCCGCGACCATGCGCTCGGCCGCCAGCGGCGTTTGCTGCGAGTGTTTGAGGATCACCGTGTTGCCGGCGGCCAGCGCCGGCACCACCGCGTTCACCGCCGTCAGCAGCGGGTAGTTCCACGGCGCGACGACGAGCACGGTGCCCCAGGGCTCGCGCGCAATCTCGCGCGTGAAGCCGGGAATCGGCGCCGGGCGGATGGCGGCCAGTGCGTCGGGCGCGATGGCCAGCATGTGGCGCGCGCGGGCTGCGAAGCCGTCGACTTCGCCCGGGGTGTAGCGCAGCGGCCGCCCCATCTGGTGCGTCAGCTCGGCGGCGATCTCGGCCTTGCGTTCGACGAAGCGGTCGACCCCGCGGCCGATCAGGGCGCAGCGCTCGGCGAGCGGGGTGTTTCTCCAGGTCGCGCGCGCCGATTTGGCGCGCATGAGGATGGCCGCGAGCTGATCGGGCGAAGCGTGGTCGCGGCGCACGAACTCACTGCCGTCGATCGGACTCAGGGTGCTGAAAGAAGTGGAGGGCATGGGGGTCGACGCGCGGATCGAAGAGGCTTCGAGTGTAGGCACTCAGGTCGCCACGCTCGGCGCTCGGCGTTGCGCGTCGCTGTGGGTCCGGTACTGCCCGGGTGTCAGTGCGAACCAGCGCTTGCAGGCGCGGGTGAAGTTGCCCTGGTCGCTGAACCCGAGCAGGTAGGCCGCTTCGGTCAACGAGAGCTGGCGCTGGCGCAGATAACGCTCGGCCAGTTCGCGCCGGGTGCTGTCCAGCAGCTTGTGAAACGAGGTGCCTTCCTCGATCAGGCGGCGCTGGAAGGTTCGCTCGCTCATGCACAAGGCCCGGGCGATCGCCTCGCGCTTGGGCTCGCCGTCGGGCAGGCGACCGATGATCAGCTCGCGGCTCTTGAAGCTGGTTCGCGCGGTGTCCAGGCGCTCGATGTGTTCGCCGGCGAAACGATCGTGCAGCTCGGCCAGCATCGGGTTCGCGGTCGGCAGCGCTTGCGCCAGGTCGGCGCGCGCGAACAGCAGGCTGTTGTGCGGCGCGCCGAAGCGCACCGGACAGCGGAACGCCAGAGCGTGGCGCTGCGCATCGGGCGGTGCCGCATGCGTGAACGCAGAGCGTGGCCCGCTGAACCTGGGGTTAACCCGCGCTGTCAAAGCAAACGACTTGGCGCTTCAAAGCGCAGACGCGGGGTGAGCAAATATTTAGCATATCCCCTGAGTCGAATCCCCTTGGGACATCCCCCTCGAAACGCCGCAAAGGATGACAACGCGATGAAATCACGACCCTGGCTCGCCACCTACCGCGACAACCACATCCCCGAAACGATCGACCCCAACGCCTACCCGTCGGTGGTGCATATGCTCGAACAGGCGATGCTCGGGTTTGCCGACAAACCGGCGTTCCGCGCCTTCGGCCAGACCCTCACCTACGCCGACGTCGACCGCTTGTCGGGCGCGTTCGCGGCCTGGCTGCAGAACCGGCTCGGCGTCAAGAAGGGCGATCACATCGCCGTGATGTCGCCCAACCTGCTGGCGTTCCCGGTCGCATTCCTCGGCATCGCACGGGCCGGCGCGGTGCAGGTCAACGTCAACCCGATGTACACGCCGCGCGAGCTCGAGCACCAGCTCAACGACTCTGGCAGCAAGATCATCGTCGTCTACAGCGGCTCGACGCCGGCGCTCGCCGACGTGATAGCGCGAACCGGCGTCACGACCGTGATCACGGTGACGCCGGGCGATTGCAGCAGCGCCGTGCTGCCGAGTCCGCCGGTCGATCCGCGGCTGGCCGGCAGCATCACTTTTGCCGATGCGCTGAGCGCGGGCGCGGCGCTGCAGCGCACCCCGGTCGAGCTCAACGGCGACGACCTGCTGTTCCTGCAGTACACCGGCGGCACCACCGGGTTGTCCAAGGGTGCCGCGCTGTCGCACCGCAACCTGGTTGCCAACACCGAGCAGTTCAAGGCCGTGGTGCCGAAGGCGATGCGGCCGGGTCAGGAGGTGGTGGTCACTGCGATCCCGCTGTACCACATCTTCGCGCTGATGGTGAACTTCATCACCTACTTCTCGGTCGGTGCGGAGAACTGGCTGGTGGCCAACCCGCGCGACATGGACGGCTTCATCGACGTGATGAAAGCGGCGCGGCCGACGGTATTCATGGGCGTCAACACGCTCTACGCCGGTCTCACGATGCACCCGCGCATCGGCGAGGTCGACTTCTCGCGCATGCACCTGTCGGGCGGCGGCGGCGCGGCGATCATCCCGGCCGTGTCGGCGCGCTGGAAGGCGATCACCGGCAACTTCATCTACGAAGGCTACGGACTGTCGGAGACGAGCCCGGTGCTGACGTTCAACCCCGAGAGCATCGACGACTTCAGCGGCACCACCGGCCTGCCGCTGCCCGGCACCGACATCAAGCTGCTGGCCGACGACGGCAGCGATGTCGAACCCGGCGAAGCCGGCGAGGTCTGCGCCAAGGGGCCGCAGGTGATGCGCGGCTACTGGAACCAGCCGCAGGCCAACGCCGAGGCCTTCACCCGCGACGGCTACTTCAAGACCGGCGACGTCGGTCGCTTCGACGCCGCGGGCTTTCTCCGGATCGTCGATCGCAAGAAGGACATGGTCATCGTCTCGGGTTTCAACGTCTATCCGAACGAGATCGAGGCCATCGCCAGCGCCTGCCCGGGCGTGGCCGAGTGTGCCTGCGTCGGCGTGCCCGACGCCAAGACCGGCGAGGCGGTCAAGCTGTTCGTGGTGAGGGCCGCCGGTTCGACGCTCACCGCCGAGCAGGTGAGCGCACATTGCCGGCACGAGCTCACCGCCTACAAGGTGCCGAAGATCGTGCGCTTCGTCGATGCGCTGCCGAAGTCGACCGTCGGCAAGATCCTGCGGCGCGAGCTTCGCGACCTGGCATGAGCCACTGCGCTTCCTGACCCGGTGAAAGCCCTCGCGCGGCGGCGAGGGCGGCAGCTATCGGGCCCGCGTCCACCACTCGCCGTCGAAGTGGCCCTGCAGCCAGGCGATCAGCCCGGTCACCTTGGTGGGCACCAGCCGCGGCGACGGGAAGACCGCATGGATCTCCTGCGACGGCAGCGTCCAAAGGTTCAGCACCGGGCGCACCGCGCCGTCCTTGACCGACGCGTGCGCCACGTACCAGGGCAGGGCGGCCAGGCCCATGCCGGCACGCGAGGCCGCGAGCAGCGCCGACAGGTTGTTCGAACGCAGCGGCCCGTGCACGGGCACCTGCAGCGCCTGGCCGTCGGGCCCGACGAAGCGCCAGCGCTCGTCGCCCTGCACGGTGCTGTAGATCAGCGCCGCGTGCTGCGCCAATTCGTCGGGGTGGGCCGGCGTGCCGCGCTGCGCGAGGTAGTCGGGCGCCGCCACCACCACCCACGGGTTCACGCCCAGATAGCTCGCGCCGAGCGACGAGTCGGCGAGCTGGCCCATGCGGATCGCGAGGTCCACGCCTTGTTCCACCAGGTTGACGTAACGGTCGTCGAAGCTCAGGTCGATCTGCAGCTGCGGATGTTCGCGCATGAAGCCGATGATCAGCGGCACCAGCACGCGCCGGCCGAACCCGACCGAGGTGCTGATGCGCAACTGGCCGCGCACGCGCGACTGCTGCAGCGTCGCGAGGTTGTCGGCCTCTTCGAGCTCGCGCGCGATCAGGATGCACTTGTCGTAGTACAGCGTGCCGATCTCGGTCGGCGTGACGCCGCGCGTGCTGCGGTGGAACAGCCGCGCGCCCAGGCGCTGCTCGAGCGCGGCGACATGCTTGGTGGCAGTCGGCTGGGTGATGCCGAGATCGGCCGATGCCTTGCTGAACGAGCCGGTCTCGACGACGCGGATGAAGAGCTGCATGCCAAGCAATCGGTCCATCGCGCGACTTTAGAACCTTTGCCATTCCTGCACCGAATATCAGTTATCGGCTGGCTTGGCTTCACGCGCGGGCTCGCGGCGACGAGCATCCGGCTCAACGCTACAGGAGATGAACATGGCGAAGATGAGGGCAGCGATGGCTGCCGTGCTGGTGATGGAGAAGGAAGGCATTTCGCAGGCCTTCGGGATTCCGGGTGCTGCCATCAACCCGCTGTACGCGGCACTGCGCGAACGCGGCAGCATCGCCCATGTGCTGGCGCGCCACGTCGAAGGCGCCTCGCACATGGCCGAGGGCTACACGCGCGCCAAAGCGGGCAACATTGGAGTGTGCATCGGCACCTCGGGCCCGGCGGGCACCGACATGATCACTGGCCTCTATTCGGCGCAGGCCGACAGCATTCCGATCCTGTGCATCACCGGCCAGGCACCGCGCGCGCGGCTGTACAAGGAAGACTTCCAGGCGGTCGACATCGAATCGATCTCCAAGCCGGTCACCAAGTGGTCGGTCACGGTGCGCGAGCCGGCGCAGGTGCCGCGCAGCTTCCAGCAGGCCTTCCACCTGATGCGCTCGGGCCGCCCGGGCCCGGTGCTGATCGACCTGCCGTTCGACGTGCAGATGGCCGAGATCGAGTTCGACATCGAGACCTACGAGCCGCTGCCGGTCTACAAGCCGGCCGCCTCGCGGCGCCAAGTCGAGAAGGCGCTGGACATGCTGCTCGCGGCCGACAGGCCGCTCATCGTGGCCGGCGGCGGCGTCATCAATGCCGACGCGAGCGAGCTGCTGGTGGAGTTTGCGGAAGCGATCGGCGTGCCGGTGATCCCGACGCTGATGGGCTGGGGGGCGATCCCCGACGACCACCCGCTGATGGCCGGCATGTGCGGGCTGCAGACCAGCCACCGCTACGGCAACGCGACGATGCTCGCGAGCGATTTCGTGCTCGGCATCGGCAACCGCTGGGCAAATCGCCACACCGGTTCGACCGAGGTCTATTGCAAGGGCCGCCAATTTGTCCACGTCGACATCGAGCCGACCCAGATCGGGCGTGTCTTCGCGCCCGACTACGGCATCGTCTCGGACGCCAAGGCAGCGCTCGCGCTGTTCGTCGAAGTGGCGCGCGAGCGCAAGGCGGCAGGCAGCCTGCGGGACTACAGCGACTGGGCCTTCCGCTGCGCCGAGCGCAAGCGGCTGATGCTGCGCAAGACGCACTTCGAAGAAACGCCGATCAAGCCGCTGCGGGTCTACGAAGAGATGAACAAGGTGTTCGGGCGCGACACGATCTACGTCACCACCATCGGCCTGAGCCAGATCGCCGGCGCGCAGTTCCTGCATGTGTTCGGGCCGCGCCAGTGGATCAACTGCGGCCAGGCCGGGCCGCTCGGATGGACCATCCCCGCCGCGCTCGGCGTGGTGGCTGCCGACCCGACACGCAACGTGGTCGGCCTGTCGGGTGACTACGACTTCCAGTTCCTCATCGAAGAGCTGGCGGTGGGCGCGCAGTTCCGGCTGCCCTACGTCCAGGTGCTGGTCAACAACTCCTACCTCGGCCTGATCCGCCAGTCGCAGCGCGGCTTCGAGATGGACTACTGCGTTCAGCTCGGTTTCGAGAACCAGAATATGCCCGAGAGCGCCGGCGAAGTGCGCGGCTACGGGGTCGACCACGTGGCCGTCGTCGAGGGCCTGGGCTGCAAGGCGATTCGGGTCACCGACCCCGAGAAGATCGAAGGCGCGCTGCGCCTGGCGCAAACGATGGCCGCCACCTACCGCGTGCCGGTCGTCGTCGAGTGTGTGCTCGAACGTGTGACCAACATCGCGATGGGCACCGAGATCGACAAGATCAACGAGTTCGAGGCGATCGACTGCCGCCATCCGCAGGGCACTCAGGGCCTGGAAGTCGCCGGCCTGCTGGACTGAGCTTTGGCTCCGCGGCGCGTCATCCCGACGAAAGTCGGGACCCACTGTGCGTCGTGGCGACACGGGTTCAGACCGACGCAGTGGATCCCGGCGTTCGCCGGGATGACGCGCTCACCCCATTTCACGGAGGCCCCATGCCACGTTTCGCTGCCAACCTCACGATGCTCTTCACCGAGGTGCCGTTCCTCGACCGCTTCGAGCGGGCCGCCAAGGCCGGCTTCAAGGCGGTGGAGTTCCTGTTCCCCTACGACCACCGCCCGGCCGAGATCAAGGCACGGCTGAACGCGCATGACTTGCAGCTCGTGCTGCACAACCTGCCGGCCGGCGACTGGGCTGCCGGCGAACGTGGCATCGCCTGCCTGCCAAACCGCGTGAACGAGTTCCGCAGCGGCGTCGCGCGTGCCATCGAATACGCGACGGCACTGGGCGTGCCGCAGCTCAACTGCCTGGCCGGCAAGGTGCCGACCAACGTCGGCGAAGGCGTGGTTCGCCGCACCTTGGTCGACAACCTGCGCTTTGCTGCGAAGGAACTCAAGGGCGCGGGCCTCAGGCTATTGATCGAGCCGATCAACACCTTCGACATCCCCGGCTTCTACTTGCACCACACCGACCAGGCGCTCGCCATCCTCGACGAGGTCGGCGCCGCCAACGCCTTCGTCCAGTACGACATCTACCACGCCCAGCGCATGGAAGGCGAGCTCGCCGCGACGCTCACGCGTTGCCTGCCGCGCATCGGTCATGTCCAGCTCGCCGACAACCCGGGCCGCAACGAGCCGGGCAGCGGCGAGATCAACTACGCGTTCGTGTTCGCCCACCTCGACCGCATCGGCTACAGCGGCTGGGTCGGCTGCGAATACAAGCCGGCGACCAGCACCGAAGCAGGCCTGGGCTGGCGCCAGCGGCTCGCCGTCTGAGAAACGTTTTCACGCATCACTTGCAGGAGCACCCCCGGAATGACTTCACAGCCTCTCAAGCTCGGCTTCATCGGCCTGGGCATCATGGGCGCGCCGATGGCCGGCCATCTGATCAAGGCCGGCCACCAGCTCTTCGTCCACACCATCGGCAAGGTGCCGGCGCCGGTGGCCGGCTCGTCGGCGACGGTCTGCACGAGCGCACGCGGCGTGGCCGAATGCGCCGACATCGTCTTCACGATGGTGCCCGACACGCCCGACGTCGAAGCTGTGCTGTTCGCCGAGAACGGCACCGCCGCGGGCCTCACCAAAGGCAAGATCGTCGTCGACATGAGCTCGATCTCGCCGCTGGCGACCAAGACCTTCGCGCAGAAGATCAACGCCATCGGCTGCGAATACCTCGATGCCCCGGTGTCGGGCGGCGAGGTCGGCGCGAAGAACGCCACGCTGTCGATCATGGTCGGCGGCTCGCAAGCCAGCTTCGACAAGGTCAAGCCGCTGTTCGAGTTGATGGGCAAGAACATCACGCGGGTCGGCGCCAACGGCGACGGCCAGACCGCCAAGGTCGCGAACCAGATCATCGTCGCGCTGACGATCGAGGCGGTCGGTGAAGCGCTGCTGCTCGCGGCGCGTGCCGGTGCCGACCCGGCACGGGTGCGCGAGGCGCTGATGGGCGGCTTCGCGTCGTCGAAGATCCTCGAGGTGCACGGCGACCGCATGGTCAAGCGGACCTTCGATCCGGGCTTTCGCATCGAGCTGCACCAGAAGGACCTGAACCTCGCGCTGAACACCGCGCGCACGCTCGGTGTGTCGCTGCCCAATACCGCCACCGCGCAGGAGCTGTTCAACTCGTGTGTCGCGCACGGCGGCAAGGCCTGGGACCATTCGGCGATGGTGCGCTCGCTCGAGAAGCTGGCGAACTTCGAGATCGGGCAGAAGGCCGACTGAAACATGCAGATGCCGGGAATGCCGCGAGTGCTGCTGCGTCGCATGTTCGACGCCGCGATTGCGTCGGCGCAGCCGGCGCTGTGCCATCAAGGGTGGGCGGCTGGCCGCGGCCTGCCGTCCGGCGCGCGTGCTCACGCTGCTGCTGTCCGATGTGCCGGGCGACAACCCGATCGACATCGCGTCGGGACCGACGACGGCCGACCCGACGACCTGCGAGCAGGCCCTCGACATCGTGCGCCGCTACGGTATCGAGCTGCCGCCTGCGGTGCACGAGGTGTTGGCGAGGGCCGGGGCGAATCGCCCAAGCCCGGCGATGCGCGGCTCGCGCGCGCCGAGAGCCGCATGATCGCCACGCCGCAGATGGCGCTCGAAGCCGCGGCCGCGGTGGCGCGCCGGGCCGGGTTCGCCGCCCACATCCTCGGCGATGCGATCGAAGGCGAGGCGCGCGACGTCGCCAAGGTCATGGCCGGCATCGCGTTGCAGGTGGCGCGGCGCGACGAGCCGTTGCGCGCGCCGTGCGTGCTGCTGTCGGGCGGCGAGACGACGGTGACGGTGCGCGGCACCGGCCGCGGCGGGCGCAACGTCGAGTTCCTGCTGTCGCTGGGCATCGCGCTCGACGGCCACCCGCGCGTCCACGCTATCGCCGGCGACACCGATGGTGTCGATGGGCTGGAGGAGATCGCCGGCGCCTTGCTCGGCCCCGACTCGCTCGTGCGCGCCTGGGCCCAGGGCCTGCGTCCGCGCGATGCATTGGCCGACAACGACGGCCACGGTTTTTTCGGCGCCCTCGGCGACGCGGTGATCACCGGCCCGACGCTGACCAACGTCAACGACTTTCGCGCGATTCTCGTGACGGGTGAGTGAGACCCCCGCACACGTCATCCCGGCGTTCGCCGGGATCCACTGCTGCTTCACCGCGCGTTCGCGCAGAGTGGATCCCGGCGTTCGCCGGGATGACGATAGAAAGACTGTCGCGGCTTCAGTCGAGGCTGATCTCGCCGTCGAACTTGACGTTCAGCTTCAAACCCGCGACTTCGAGCGTCATCCTTGCGAGCAAGGGCCCGCCGCCCTTCAGCGTTCCGGCAGCGATCGCCTTCGCCGCGGCGTGTTCGATTTCGCGCTGCGAATTGACGCCCACCATCTTGAGGAACTTGCGGATGCTGAGGTTGAAGTTCTCTTCATTCATGGCAATCTCCGCGGTCTGATCGAAGCCACCAGTGTGCGACAAAGTTGCTCGCGGTCAAGTCGAAGGCGTTTGCGTTCGCGTAGACTTCGCAACTGCTCCGGGGTGCATCTGACGATGCTGAGATGGCGACAACGCCGAACCCGACGAACTTGATCCGGTTCATACCGGCGGAAGAAGAGCTGCACCAGTTGTGACACATCGGTCACAGGGCACTTTCCGGAGCACCCACCACGCCCGGAAAGGTTGCCCCGATGAATGCCCCCGACAAGCTCGACCCCCAGAAGTTCGCCGACCTGCTGACGCTCACGCGCGAGCCGTTTCCCGCCTCGCGCAAGACCTGGCTGCAAGGCAGCCGCGACGACTTGCGGGTGCCGCTGCGCGAGGTCACGCTGACCAACGGCGAGGTCGTGGCGCTGTACGACACGTCGGGGCCCTACACCGACCCGGCCGCGGCGATCGACGTGAAAGGAGGCTTGGCCGCAGTGCGCGACGCCTGGGTCATCGCGCGCGACGACACCGAGGCCTATGAAGGGCGCGTGACGCAGGCGCTCGACGACGGCGGCAAGCAAGACACGAGCGAGCGCATCGTCGCACTGCGCGCCGACGCCGCCGCGCTGCAGCGCACCCCGCGCCGCGCCAAGGCGGGGGCCAACGTGACCCAGATGCACTACGCGCGGCGCGGCATCGTCACGCCCGAGATGGAGTTCGTCGCCTTGCGCGAAAACGGCAAGCGCGAATGGATGCGCGAGTACCTCGGTGACGCCGAGCGCGAGCAGCGGCTGTGCGGCAACTCGATGGGTGCGCGCATCCCGGAGGTCTTCACGCCCGAGTTCGTGCGCGACGAGGTGGCCCGGGGGCGGGCGATCATTCCCGCCAACATCAACCACCCCGAGGTCGAGCCGATGGCGATCGGCCGCAACTTCAAGGTCAAGATCAACGCCAACATCGGCAACTCTGCGGTCACTTCGAGCATCGAGGAAGAGGTCGAGAAGCTCGTGTGGGCGATCCGCTGGGGGGCAGACAACGTGATGGACCTGTCGACCGGCCGCAACATCCACACCACGCGCGACTGGATCGTTCGCAACTCGCCGGTGCCGATCGGCACGGTGCCGATCTACCAGGCCTTGGAGAAGGTCGGCGGCGTGGCCGAAGACCTGACCTGGGAGATCTTTCGCGACACGCTGATCGAGCAGGCCGAGCAGGGCGTCGACTACTTCACCATCCACGCGGGCGTGCGCCTGCCCTTCATCCACCTGACCGCGAACCGGCGCACCGGCATCGTCTCGCGCGGCGGCTCGATCATGGCCAAGTGGTGCATCTCGCACCACCGCGAGAGCTTCATCTACACCCACTTCGACGACATCTGCGACATCATGAAGGCCTACGACGTGAGCTTCTCGCTCGGCGACGGCCTGCGCCCCGGCTCGGCGGCCGATGCCAACGACGAGGCGCAGTTCGCCGAGCTGCGCACGCTCGGCGAGCTCACCCAAACCGCCTGGCAGCACGACGTGCAGACGATGATCGAAGGGCCGGGCCATGTGCCGATGCACCTGATCCAGGCCAACATGGACGAGCAGCTCAAGCACTGCCACGAGGCGCCGTTCTACACGCTCGGGCCCTTGACGATCGACATCGCGCCCGGCTACGACCACATCGCGAGCGCGATCGGCGCGGCGATGATCGGCTGGATGGGCACCGCGATGCTGTGTTACGTGACGCCGAAGGAACACCTCGGGCTGCCCGACCGCGACGACGTCAAGCAGGGCATCATCGCCTACAAGATCGCCGCCCACGCGGCCGACGTCGCCAAGGGGCACCCGGGGGCGCGGGCGCGCGACGACGCGTTGTCGAAGGCGCGCTTCGAGTTCCGTTGGACCGACCAGTTCAACCTCGGCCTGGACCCCGACACCGCGCGCGACTTCCACGACGAGACCTTGCCGAAGGATGCGTCCAAGGTGGCGCACTTCTGCAGCATGTGCGGCCCGAAGTTCTGCTCGATGAAGATCACGCAGGAGGTGCGCGACTACGCCGCGGCGCAGGAGGGCATGGCGGTCAAGAGCGCGGAGTTCCGCGCTGCCGGCGGCGAGCTCTACGTGCCCATCGTTCCGGCTCCCTCTCCCGCCAGCGGGAGAGGGTTGGGGTGAGGGTGCAGCCGCGAAGAGTCAGACGTGGCAACTAGCGCAGCCCCGGCCCTCACTTGCAGTGCGCGTTCCGGCTTGCAGGCCGGAACCGCTACGCGGGCTCGCTGCACGCGGCTCGAAAGCCCCGCTCCGCCCCCAACCCTCTCCCGGGGGGAGAGGGGGCAATACGGAATCGCCGGCGCGGGCCTGCTCGGCCGCCTGCTCGCCTGGCGGCTGTCGCGCAACGGGCATCGCGTGACGGTTTTCGACCCCGCGCCGGATGTCCAAGCGCGTGGCGCGGCGGGCTGGACTGCGGCCGGCATGCTGAGCCCGCTGGCAGAGCTCGAGTGTTCCGACGCGTCGGTGGCGACGCTCGGGCTGCGCTCGCTCGAGCTGTGGTCCCGCATCGTCGCGCAACTGCCGCAGCCGGTTCACTTCCGGCGCGACGGCAGCCTGTTGCTCGCGCATGGCAGCGACCTCGGTTCGGCGCAACGGCTGCTCGCGCAGATCAGCGCCAGGGCACCCGCGGGCATGGCGCCCGAGCGGCTGTCGGCCGCGCAGTTGCGCTCGCTCGAGCCCGATGTGCACGGCGTGGCGCATGCGTGGCTCTTGAGCGGTGAAGGGCAGATCGACACGGTGCAGGCGATGCTCGCGCTGGCCCAGGGCGCGAGCGATGCCGGGACGCGTTGGCGCTGGTCGCATGCGGTGCACGAGCTCGCGCCGGGGCGCATCGACGCCGAGCGTTTCGATCATGTGTTCGACGTGCGCGGTCTCGGCGCGCGGCCCAATCTGGCCGGGCTTCGCGGGGTGAGGGGCGAGATCCTGTGGCTGCACGCGCCCGGGCTCGCGTTGCGGCGCCCGTTGCGCCTCCTGCATCCCCGTTCGCGGGTCTACCTGGTGCCACGCTCGGGTGACATCGTCGTGGTGGGAGCGAGTGAAATCGAGTCGGAAGACCGCTCGCCTATCTCGGTGCGAACGCTGCTCGGCCTGCTCAGTGCGGCGCACAGCGTCGTCCCGGAACTGGCCGAAGCACGCCTCGTGCACAGCGAAACCAATCTGCGCCCGGCCTTGCCCGACAACCTGCCGCACTTGCATGCCGAGCCCGGCCTCACCCGCATCAACGGCTTGTTCCGTCACGGTTGGATGATCGCGCCGGCGCTGGTCGAAGACGCGCTGGAGCTGGTGTCATGACCGCATCCGCAGCGATCGTCAACGTCAACGGGGAGCCTCGGACGCTGCCTGACGACACCACGCTCGCCGAGCTGCTGGTCGACCTCGGCCACGAACCCGAGTCGATCGCGGTGGCGGTGAACGGCGACTTCGTGCCGCGCGCCAGCCGGGCCACGCGGGTCTTGCGAAGCGGCGACCAGGTCGCGTGTTTCAAACCGATTGTCGGAGGTTGAATTGAATCCAGCGCAAGACTTCATGCTGGCCGATGTGCGGCTGCAAAGCCGCTTCCTGCTCGGCACGGCGGGTTACCCGTCGCCACAGGTTCTGCGCGAGGCCATCGTGGCCTCGGGCGCGCAGGTGGTCACGCTCGGGCTGCGGCGCCAGCTCGCGGGCAGCGGCGGCGATAACGGCTTCGTCGAGATCATCAAGGCGAGCGGCGCACGCCTGCTGCCCAACACCGCCGGCTGCCGCAGCGCGCGCGAGGCCGTCACGCTGGCGCACATGGCGCGCGAGCTGCTCGACACGCATTGGATCAAGCTCGAAGTGGTCGGCGACGAGCACACGCTGCAGCCCGATCCCTGGGAGCTCACCGAGGCCGCGGCCCAGCTCGTGAAGGACGGCTTCGAGGTCTTCCCGTATTGCACCGACGACCTGGTCAGCGCGCAACGCCTGGTCGATGCGGGCTGTCGCATCCTCATGCCCTGGGGCGCCCCGATCGGGTCGGGGCAGGGCCTCCTGAACCCGTGGGCGCTGCGCACGCTGCGTGCGCGCTTGCCGCAGATCACCTTGATCGTCGACGCCGGCATCGGCGTGCCGTCACACGCCACGCAGGCGATGGAGCTCGGCTTCGATGCGGTGTTGCTGAACTCGGCGGTGGCGCACGCGGCCGATCCGGTGGGCATGGCGACCGCGTTTCGTCTCGCCATCGAGGCGGGCAGGCTAGGCCATCTGTCGGGACTGCTCGCCGCGCAAGATATGGCCGTCGCGTCGACGCCGGTGGCCGGCCGGCCCTTCGAATTACCTGACTAACGACATGCTTCAGTCACAGAAGGTGCAGCGTGCGCGCCATGCCAACCGGGCCGTCATACCGGCGAACGCCGGTATCCACTCGTTCAGCT
>Ga0209515_10002761_pt1 | contig 26282 bp, 19 predicted proteins | sample Subgroupgradi54m_FD_187454 | JGI IMG/M metagenome (GOLD analysis project Ga0209515, IMG submission 187454) | Subsurface groundwater microbial communities from S. Glens Falls, New York, USA - GMW60B uncontaminated upgradient, 5.4 m (SPAdes)... ... | reverse complement strand
CACGCACAAGCTCGATGACGGCGAGTTGTCGATCTACGCTCGCGCGCTCAACGACAAGAACCAGTTCTTCCTGGCGATTCCGCTGCAATACAGCGACGGCGGCCACAAAGTGGATTCGATCCCGGGTTTCCCGGCGCAGAACGCCACCTTCGTCGGCAATGAACTGCGCCAAGTCGCCTACGAGTCCACCCCCGGCACGCCGCCCGGCAAGACGAGGGCCGATTTTGCCGACGGTCGTGGTGCCGACATGAAGTTTTACGGCATGAGCCTGGACAAGAAGTTCGGCGACTGGCAGATCAGCGACAAGGCCAACTACGTGTCCGGCACGATGCCGATTCGCGCCTGGTGGACCGGGTCCAACCCACAGACGGTGTCTTCCTACATCGCCGGTAACCTGAACGGCAGCACCGGCGGCAACGCCACCTACGTCAACGCTACCTCAGGTGCACCCGCGGGTGCCCCGGTCACCGGCGATCCGACGATCATTTCGGTGGGTGCCTGGGTGATCGACAAGAAGCTGCAGTCGTTCACCAATGACTTCCGCATCAGCCGCGACCTGACCAAGGACAACGCGCTCACGCTCGGTGCGTGGTTCGCCGACTACCAAATGGGCGAACGGCGGTCCCTCGGCAACAACTTCCTGGTGACGCTCGATCCCCATGGCGGTCGCCTGGTGGACATCAACCTGACCGGCAATCCGGCAGGCGACGCCGTACTGTCGCGCAACGGCCAAGTCAGTGGTGCGTTCCAGGACAGAAACCTGGACTTCAACGCGCAGAGTCTCGCGCTCTACGCGGCCGACGAATGGAAGGTAAACGACAAGTTGCGAATCGACGCCGGTATTCGTTTCGAGAAGCGGCACGCGGTTGGGTCGTGGGAGAGCAGCGGCCCCGTAGACCTCGATGGAAACCCGAACACGCTCTACAACAACGGGGTCCAGGTATTGAACGGCGGGCACACCACGATTGCCAGGACCGAGAGTCAAACGGCCTACACGGCCGGCGTCAATTACTACCTGACCCCCGAGATGAGCACCTTCGGCCGTATCAACTCCGGCTACCAGTTCAAGCAATTCAACGACCTGTTCAACCAATTCGGCAATGAGGCCGGGCTCAAGCCAGCCAAGGTCAAACAGTACGAGCTGGGCTTCAAGACGAACACCAAGTTGTACAGCGCCTACGTGACGGGCTTCTACAACGACTTCTCCGGCTTGGTTTTCACGACGATTCTCGGCAACGGAACTACCGAAACCCAGGTTGCGGGTTCGACGTCGAAGGGTGTCGAGGCGGAACTGGCAGTGCGTCCTTTCCCCGGTTTTGAAGTTGCGGGGACCGGCAACTACCTGGTCGCGAAGTACAAGAACTACGACCTGTCGCCGGCGCTGCGCCCCGACGGCACCCTGGACAACCGCAATGGCAAGACTGTCATACGGCAGCCGAAGACGCAGTTCCGTTTGACGCCGAGCTATCGCTTCGACACGGGCCTGGGATCGGTCAAGCTGTTCGCCACCTATGCGTACGTCGGCGAGCGCTTCAGTGACGCCCAGAACCTGCAGTTCCTGCCCAAGTACAGCACGATCGACGCGGGCGTCGTGGCCCATTTCAACAGCGGCATCGACCTGCGGCTGACGGGTACCAACCTGACCAACTCGATCGGTGTGACCGAGGGCAACCCCCGCGCTCTCGGTTCCGGCGCCGCCCCCACGGGCACGCTCCTGTATCGCCCGATCTTCGGGCGTGCCTTCGAAGTGTCGGTCGGCTTCAACTTCTGAAGCTCGAGTCCGGGCCGGGCCGCGAACCCGGTCCCGCGACAGCGGCGCGAAGGCTGCGGATTGCACCTCTTCGCCGCCGCCGTCGCGCAAGCCATCCAAGCAAGTGGGCGCACAGGAGAAGTTTGAAGTGAACTACGCGCACCAGCAGCGAGATCCGGGCAAGCACACGATGGGCATCGGCATCGTTGTGCTGCTGCATGTCGTCATCGTCTACGCGCTCGTCAGCGGCTTGGCGAAGAAGATGGTCGACGTGATCAAGCAGCCGCTCGAAACCAAGGTCATCGAAGAGTTCAAGAAGCCGCCGCCGCCGCCCGAGACGGTGGTGCCGCCGCCGCCGGTGCTGGCCGCACCGCCGCCGCCGTACATCCCGCCGCCCGAGGTGCAGATCGCGGCCACGCCGCCGGTTCAAAGCACCATCACCGCGTCGACACCGACACCACCCGCCGCGGCCAACGTCACGCCGATGGCGCCGCCTGCGGCACCGGTCGCAGCAACGCCGGCGGCTCCGGTGTCGGCTGCAGTGGTCTGCTCCAACTTCGCCACGGTGATGGGGGACGCCGCATTCCCCAAGGAGGCGGTTCGCCAGGGCATCGAGAAGGGCGATGCGGTGATCCAGTTCACCTTGAGCGCCGGCGGCGAGGTCAAGGACATCAAGACCATCCGTGCGTCGCACCCGATCTTTGCGCGCAACAGCATTCGCCTCGTCGGTGAGTACAAGTGCCAGGCCCAGGGCCGCGAGGTGCTCGTTCAAGTGCCCTTTGGCTACAAGCAAGAGTGAGCATGGCAGCCGAGCGGCTGCAGTCTCTGCCGAGCCCGACCCGCGGCTCCATCTCGTTTCATCAATTCGGTAGACAGGAAGAAGACCATGACCCTCCGCAAACTTCTCTGCAAGCACGCTGCGATCGCACTGACGCTGGCCGCATTGCTGCCGCTGGCACCGTTGGCCGCCAACGCGCAAGCCTCGGCGCCCGCGGCCATCGAAGCGCCGGCTGTCGCAGCCGCCGTTGCCGTGCCCGCACCCGCACCGCTGGCTGCCACCATCAGCAAGGAAAGCGTCGACAACCCCTACGGCATCTCCGCGCTGTGGCAGCAAGGCGACTTCATCACCAAGGGCGTGCTGGGCATCCTGGTGATCATGTCCATGGGCAGCTGGTACATCCTGATCGTCAAGTTGTACGAAAGCCTGAAGGTTGCGGGCGAGTCGCGCGCGGCGAGGAAGAGCTTCTCGACCAACGACAGCCTGGTCGATGCGGCGCAGTCCCTGGATCCGGGCAGCGCGTTTCGCTTCATCGCCGAAACCGGCGTCCAGGCCAACGATCGTCATCAGGTATCGCGCGCCGCGCACATCGACCGCAACAGCTGGGTCGAGTCGAGCGTGCAGCGCTCGGTGGGCATCGTGCAGTCGCGCCTGCAAAACGGCCTCGCGGTTCTTGCCACGGTCGGGTCGACCGCGCCGTTTGTCGGCCTGTTCGGCACCGTCTACGGCATCTACCACGCGCTCACTGCCATCGGCATTGCGGGCCAAGCCTCGATCGACAAGGTCGCGGGGCCGGTCGGTGAAGCGCTCATCATGACCGCCGTCGGCCTGGCGGTGGCCGTGCCCGCGGTGTTCGGCTACAACTGGCTGGTGCGCCGCAACAAGGCCACGATGGACGCGGTGCGCGAATTCAGCGCGGACCTGCACGGCACGCTGATGGGCATCGGCGCGCTGGCAAGCACCGCTCGCTGAAGGGGCCCGGATCATGGCCATGAACGTCGGCTCCTCCGGCGACGACGACGAAGTGGTGGCAGCCATCAACACCACGCCGCTGGTCGATGTGATGCTGGTGCTGTTGATCATCTTCCTGATCACGATTCCAGTGGTCACGCACACGATGGCGGTCAAGCTGCCGAGCGAGATCAACCTGCCGCGCCAGACCAAGCCCGAGAACATCGAGATCTCGGTCAACAGGGAAGGCGATGTGTTCTGGAACACGCAGCTGATCGCCGACAACAACGCGCTGTTCGAGCGCTTGAAGAAGGTTGCGGTGATGACGCCGCAGCCCGAAGTGCACATCCGCGGCGATCAAGCCAGCCGCTACGAATCCGTCGGACGGGTCGTGTTCGCGTGCCAGCGCGCGGCGATCCTGAAGATCAGTTTTGTCACCGAGCCTCCGGCCAAGGGCTGATGAACACGACCCCTCCAACCCGCGTCATCCCGGCGCAAGCCGGGATCCACCGCATGAACCTGAACCAGTGGATACCGGCGTGCGCCGGTATGACGGGTGTGGGGAACATTGAGAGAACACACACATGGCAATGAACCTAAGCACCGGCGGCGGCGACCCCGAGGTGATGGTCGACATCAACACCACGCCCTTGATCGACGTGATGCTGGTGCTGCTGATCATGCTCATCATCACCATCCCGATCCAGCTGCACAGCGTCAACCTGAACATGCCCGCGGGCAACCCGCCGCCGCCGACCAAGGAGCCGGTGGTGGTCACCATCGACGTCGACTTCGACGGCACCGTGCTGTGGAACGGCGAGGCCTTGGCGAGTGCCGGTGCGCTCGACACACGTTTGCAGCAGACCGCAGCGCAAGCCGACCAGCCCGAAGTGCATCTGCGGCCCAACAAGCTGGTGGCCTACCGCAGCGTCGCCGCGGTGATGGCGGCGGCGCAGCGCCTGGGTGTCAGCAAGATGGGCATCGTCGGCAACGAGCAGTTCGTCAAATGAGGTCGATGGCGATGAAACGCAAAGCCTGCTTCGTCGGCATGGGCCTCGTGCTCGCCGTCTCTTGCGCTCAGGCGCAGTTCGTTCGTGCGCCCCGCGCGGTGGAGCCGTTGAGCCAGGCCGATCCGCCGAAGACGGGCAACACGGTGCGGCCCGAAGTCGGCAAACCGCTTCAGGCTGCCCAGGAGCTGCTGAGGGCGCAGAAGTACAGCGAAGCCTTGGCCAGGATCGCCGAGACCGACGGCGTGCCGAACAAGACGGCATTCGAAAGTTTCACCATCGATCGCATGCGCGGCGCGGTGGCCGCGTCGGCGGGCGATGCGGCGCTGGCGATCCGTTCATTCGAAGCGGTGATCGCCTCGGGGCTGCTATCGACGCCCGAGCAAATGAAGATGCTTCAGGCGATGGCAGGAATGGCTTATCGCGCCAAGGACTACGCGAAGACGGCGTCGCTCGCCACGCGCTACCTCAAGGACGGCGGCAGCGATGCGGGGATGCGCACGCTGCTGGTCCAGTCGCACTACCTCGGTCACGCCTACGTCGAGGCAGCGCGCGAGTTGAAAGCGGGCTTGCAGGACGAAGAAAGGGCCGGGCATGTGCCGACCGAGGACCAACTGCAGTTGCTCGCGACCTGCTACGCCAAACAAAACGACGCTGTTGGGTATCTGGAGGCGTTGGAAAAGCTGGTCGCCCACCACCCGAAGAAGAGCTATTGGGCGGACCTGTTGCTGCGATTGCCGCAGCGTGCCGGCTTTTCAGGCCGACTGGCGCTCGACATCTATCGCCTGCAATTGGCTACCGGCACGCTGGTGTCGGCAAGCGACCATGTAGAAATGGCGCAACTCGCCTTGCAGGACTCGTCGCCGGTCGAGGCGCGCAAGGTCGTCGAGCACGGCTTCGCGAGCGGTGTTCTGGGCGTGGGCGCCGAGGCGGAGCGCCACAAGCGGCTGCGCGACCTCGCCGTCAAGGGAGTCACCGAAGAACAGCGCTCGCTCGTCAGCAGCGACGCCGAGGCGAGCACGGCCGCGTCGGCCGCCACGGGCACCGGCTTGTTCAACCTCGGCTGGGCGCTGTTTCAGCAGGGTCAGGCCGACAAGGGCGTCGCGATGATGGAGCTCGGGCTGCGCAAGGGCGGCCTGAAGCGACCCGAAGAGGCGCGAGTGCACCTCGGCCTCGCGCTGGTGACCAGCGGCCAGAAGGCCAAGGCGCAGCAGGTGCTCAAGGCGGCCCAGGGCAGCGACGGCAGCGCCGACCTGGCGCGGCTGTGGTTGATCGTTGCGCAAAAACCGAGCGAGTCCTGAGAGAGCGCCATGAACCACTGGAAGATCAAGCTCTCGCTGTTCCTCAACTACTTCGTGTTCGCGATCCTGCTGAACAGCGTCGGCACCGTCATCCTGCAGGTGCAGCGCAACTACGGCATCACGCAGTCGGCCGCGTCGGTGCTCGAAGCCTTCAAGGACCTGAGCATCGCGGCGGTGTCGTTCCTGGTCGCGTCGTACATCACGCGCATCGGCTACAGGAACGCGATGCTGATTGCGCTCGGCGCGATCTCGCTGGTCTGCCTGCTGATGCCATCGCTGCCGGGCTTCGCGATGACCAAGCTGCTGTTCGCCGCGACCGGCACCTGCTTCGCGCTGATCAAGGTGTCGGTGTATGCGTGCATCGGCTTGATCGTGCCGGACCGCAAGACCCACGCGAGCTTCATGAACTTCATCGAGTCGTTCTTCATGGTCGGGATCCTGGCCGGCTACTTCATCTTCGGCGCGTTCACCGACGACGCCAGCGCCGCGTCGACCGCGTGGCTGCGGGTCTACTACTTGCTCGCGGCAATCGCCGGTGTCGCCTTCGTGCTGCTGCTGTCGACCCCGATCGACGAGTCGGCCATCCGCAACCGCGAGCACAAGCCGCTGGCGCACGACTTCGCGCAGATGCTGCAGCTCGCCGTCACGACGCTCGCGATGGTGTTCATCGCGAGCGTGTTCTTCTACGTGCTGATCGAGCAGAGCATCATGAGCTGGCTGCCCACCTTCAACAACCAGGTGCTGCACCTGCCGGCCACGCTCGCGATCCAGATGGCGAGCATCCTGGCCGCATCGACGGCGGCGGGGCGTTTCGTCGCCGGCATCGCGCTGCGCCGGCTGCCGTGGTTTTCGGTGCTGATGGTTTGCCTGCTGAGCGCCGCGGCGCTGGTGCTGCTGGTCATCCCGCTCGCCCAGGGCGCCGGCGCAGACGCCATCACCGGCTGGCGCGACGCGCCGCTCGCGGCCTTCGTGTTCCCGCTGATCGGGTTTCTGCTGGCGCCTATCTACCCGGTCATCAACTCGGTGACGCTGAGCTCGCTGCCGCCGGAAAAACACGGGCCGATGTCGGGGCTGATCGTGATCTTCTCGGCGCTGGGCGGGACCACGGGGTCTATCGTCACGGGGTCGATCTTCGAGGGGTATGGTGGGCAGACCGCGTTCTACTTCTCGCTGGTGCCGATCGTCATCCTGCTCGTGTGCCTGTTCTTCTTCAACCGGCTGCAGAAGAAGTCGGTGTCTGCGGTGGTGGGTTATGCACATTGAGCCTTTCATGACGCTCCGTTGTCCGTTCGCACTGAGCTTGTCGAAGTGCCCGCACCGAGCGCCCCGCAGGCTCCCTTCGACGAGCTCAGGGCGATCGGAGATACAGGCTCAGCCCGAACGGAGCTCTTGAGATGAACATGCTGTCCGATTGGAGCCTGAGCGAAACCGAGATCCCCGACGGCAAGCTCGCCTGCGGCAAGGCGGAGACGCTGTTCTCGCTCGCCAACGGCCACCTCGGCATGCGCGGCGACTTCGAGGAGCCCGAGCCGGCAGGGCAGCGCGGCACCTACATCAACGGCTTCTTCGAGACCGAGCCCATCGTCTACGGCGAGCTCGCGCATGGTTTTGCGAAGAACCACCAGACGATGCTGAACCTGCCCGACGGCCGGGTCATCCGGCTGCAGATCGACGGCGAAGAGTTTGCGATGACACGCGGCACGGCGAAGTCGTATTCGCGCCAGCTCGATCTGAAGCGCGGCATCCTCGAGCGCAGGCTGTCCTGGACCCTCCCCGAAGGACAGCAGCTCGACCTGGTGGCGAGGCGCCTGGTCTCGTTCACCCGCCCCGACACCGCGGCCATCTCGTACGCCTTCAAGCTGCGTGGCCGCGGCGGCAAGTTGAAGCTGATCTCCGAGCTCGACACCGGCAGCGAGAACATCAAGGCCGCGCACGACCCTCGTGTCGGGTCGAAGTTGTCCGAAGGGTGTGTGGCGCTTCGTTCGTCGGAGCTCAGGGCGACGGCGCGGCCGGAGCTGGCCGCGGGCCCGCAGTGCCGGGCGGTCGGCATCGCCACCGCGACCGTCGAGACCCGCAACACCCGCCTTGCAGTCACCTGCGGCGCCCTGACGGTGCTCGAAGCGGGTGAGACCTGTCTTGCCGGCGTCAGCGCGCAAACCGCGCGCAAGGACGAGCGCCTGCAGGTGATCTTCGAAGGCGATGCGGCGCCGGAGTGCCACATCAGCGTGACCAAATACCTGGTCTACCTGGGGCCGTTTGGCGCGAACGGTGACGCGGGCCGCCAGGCGCAGCTTCAGGATCAATTGACTGCTCTGGCCCGCAACGGGTTCGAGGCGCTGGCCACCGAGCAGCGCGCCTACCTCGACCGATTCTGGCAATCCGCCGACATCGTCATCGAAGGCAACCCCGCCTTGCAGCAGGCCGCGCGTTTCAACGTCTTCCACATCCTGCAGTCGGCCGGCAAGGACGGCCGCAGCCACATGGCGGCCAAGGGCTTGAGCGGCGAAGGCTACGAGGGACATTACTTCTGGGACACCGAAATCTATGCCGATCCGCTGTTCACCTACACCAGCCCCGACGTCGCGCGCCAGCTGCTGATGTACCGCCACAGCACGCTTGACAAGGCGCGCGAGCGTGCCGCAGAGATGGACCACCAGGGCGCCCTCTATCCGTGGCGCACGATCGACGGCAGCGAAGCGTCGGCCTACTACGAAGCCGGCACCGCGCAGTACCACATCAACGGCGACATCATTTTCGCGGCGCGCCGCTATGCGCTGGTCACCGGCGACCGCGACTTCATCCGCGGTCCACTGGCCGAGATGGCGGTCGAAACGGCGCGCCTGTGGGTCGACGCGGGCGACTTCGTCGAGCACGACGACGGGCTGACGGTGGCCGAGATGGTGGCGCGCAAGACCGGCGCGGGCCGCGCTGCCACCGAGCGCAGCGCACGCAGTGTCTTCGTCATCAACACCGTCACCGGCCCCGACGAATACACGGCGCTCGTCAACAACAACGTCTACACGAACCTGATGGCCAGAGCCAACCTGGTGTGGGCCACCGACCTGATGGCCTGGCTCGCGGTGCAAGCCCCGGCGGAGCACGCCGAGCTGGTGCAGCGCTTGAGAATCGGCGCCGGCGAAGCGGCGGAATGGAAACGTGCCGCCGACCTGATGTTCGTGCCGCACGACCCCCGGCGCGGCCTGTACCCGCAGGACGACGCCTTCTTCACGAAGGCGATCTGGGATCTGAAGCAGACGCCGAAGGAAAAGCGGCCGCTGCTGCTGCACTACCACCCGCTCGTGATCTACCGCTACCAGGTGCTGAAGCAGCCTGACCTGGTGCTGGCGCAGTTTCTTCAAGGCGACTTGTTCACGGCCGAAGAGAAACGCGCCAACTTCGCCTACTACGAGCCGCTGACCACCGGCGACTCGTCGCTGTCGCATTGCATCCAGAGCATCATGGCGGTCGAAACCGGCGATGTGGAAAAGGGCTGGTCGTACTTCCGGAAGACGGTTCGCATGGACCTCGACGACCTGCACGGCAACGCCCGCGACGGCATCCACGCCGCGGCGATGGCCGGCAGTTGGCTGTCGCTGGTGTATGGCTTCGGCGGCTTTCGCGAGCACATCGAGACCTCGCAGGACGGCGCGGTGCCGGGCGCCGGCGAGTTGCCGCAACGCATCGCCTATTCGTTCAACCCGGTCGTGCCGCATGGCATCGGCCGCCTGAGCTTTCGGCTGCGCCTGGGGGCGTCGCTGGTCGAAGTCGACACGCGGCATGGCGAGCGCGCCGGCAGCTTCGTCACGACCTACCGTCTGGTCGACGGCGCGGCGATCCGCTTTCGTCACCGCGAGCTCGAGGTGTCGCTGACCAGTGCCCAGCCCGAGCAGTCGACATGAGCGAGATCCGTGGTTTCGTCTTCGACCTCGACGGCGTCATCGTCGACACCGCCAAGTACCACTATCAGGCCTGGAAGCGGCTCGCCAACGGCCTCGGCTTCGATCTCAGTGCGCAGCAGAACGAGCTGCTGAAGGGCGTGTCGCGGATGGCGAGCCTGGACATCGTTCTCGGGTTTGGCAACGTCAACGCAACCGACGCCGAGAAGGAACGCTACGCCGCGCAGAAAAACGCCTGGTACCTCGAGTTCGTGGCGCACATGACCAAGGACGAGATCCTCCCGAATGCCGATTCGTTCATCCGCGCAGCGCGCGCGAAGGGGCTGCGCATTTCGCTGGCCAGCGCGAGCAAGAATTCGATGACGATCCTGAATGCGCTCGGCATCGCGGCGCTGTTCGATGCGGTCATCGATGGCACCCAGGTGACGAACGCCAAACCCGACCCGGAGGTGTTCGTCAAGGCGTCGCAAGCGCTGGACCTGAAGCCATCCGAGTGCCTGGTCTTCGAAGACGCGGAAGCCGGCGTCGCCGCTGCGCTGGCCGCCGGCATGCGCTGCGTCGGCATCGGCAGCCCGGCGCAGCTCGCGCGCGCCGACATCGTGATCCGCGGCTTCGCCGGCATGTCGCCCGAGGCCATCCTGCAGCAGTTCGAACCTGCCGCAGGTCACGGCAAGCTTTAACATTTGCAATTCTCCGGCCGTGCCGATCTGGTATCTACTCGGCTGTGACAGGAGACTTGCCCGACGATGGAGACAAACAAGCCGCGCCTCTTGGTCGTGGACGACGAGCCCGACATGGTGGCGTTCCTGGAAGAGCTGCTGCGCAAGTCGGGCTTCGATGCCGACGGCGTGCACAACGGCGCAGCCATGCACGAAGCGCTGGCGCGCCAGACCTACGCGCTGATCCTGCTCGACCTGCGGCTCAAGGCCGAAGACGGCCTGACCCTGGCGCGCGAGCTGCGCCAGCGCTCTGCGATCCCGATCATCATGCTGAGCGGGGCGAGCGACGAGACCGACCGTGTGCTGCTGCTCGAGCTGGCGGCCGACGACTTCCTGGTCAAGCCATTCAGCCCGCGCGAGCTGCTGGCGCGGGTGCGCGCGGTGCTGCGGCGTTATGCGGTCGAGACCGGCGCGCCGCCGTCGAACGTGCCGCGCCCGCCCAAACCGCCGTCGCAGCAGCTCGCCCATTTCGGGCCCTGGGTGCTCGACCTGAGCGAGCGTGAGCTCGTCCACACCGACGGCACGCCCTGCGCGCTGACGCAGGCCGAGTACCGCCTGCTCGAAACCTTCGTGCGCCAGCCGCAGCGGGTCTGGACCCGCGACCAGTTGCTCGAGCACACACGCAGCGTCGAGACCGAGGTGTTCGACCGCACGATCGACGTGCTGATCCTGCGGCTGCGGCGCAAGATCGAGCCGAATCCGAAACACCCGCAGTACATCTGCACCGAGCGCGGCATGGGGTATGTGTTCGCGGCGCAGGTGACTCGGGGATAGGGTGTGCTGCTGCGGCGCTACTCCGTCGACCGTGTCCGCACGCGACTGCTCGCGGCCTTCCTGATCCTGTTGTTCGCCGCGATCGCGCTGGCGCTGGTCGGCTGGCTCGGCATGCGCAGCATGCAGCGCGAGCTGGCGGGTTATGAGGGCGAGGTGCTGCCCGGTGTCGCACGCGCGCTCGAGCTGGCCGAGCGCACCGCGCAGCTCGCCGCCATCGCGCCACATCTGGCCGATTCGCGAACCGCCGAAACGCTGGAGAACAACTCGGCGGTCGTGGCCGGTCTGCTCGACGACATCCGCCGCCGCTCGACCACCTTGCCGCCGGGCGGCGAGCTGCAGCCGGCGATGAGCCGCCTGCTCGAAGGGGTGGACCGCGACCTGTCCAACCTGATCATGCTGACCAAGCTGCGCCAGTCGGTGGACGCGCGGCTGGAGCGCCAGATCGCCCTGCTCGGGCGGCTCGGCACACGCATCCACGCGAGCGGGCGCGGCCAGCCGCCCAATGACCCGGCGGTGCCCGAGCTGTGGTCCAGCCTGGTGCTCGGCGCCACCTCCGACAAGCCGCTGACCTTGGGCCGCCTGCAGGCCGATGTCGAGGCGCTGCTGCTCGCGGCGCGCCAGCGCCATGCGCTGGCGGGGTTCGACGTGACGTTCGTGCGCGACCTCGACGCGCTGGCCGAAGGGCCCGACAACATCCTCGCGCTGCGCCGCGAGCTGCTCGACTACGAAGGCCGTACCGACTACCTGGTCGCGCTGACGCGCAACAACGCCGACCGGTTGAGCGACGAGGTGGCGCAGCATGTCGCGCAACTGCGCCACACCGCGGCGCTGCGCAACGACAGCGTGCAGCGCGCGATCCGCTCCGGCGAGACCGGCATGGTCGCGCTGGCGCTCGTCTGCATCGTCATCGGTATCGGCGCGACACGTTATGTGCGGCGCCTGGTCGGGCAGATCGAGAACATCACCCGCGTGATGTCGCGCCTGGCGCAGGGCGACACCGCGCAGGCGACACCCGCGACGACGCGGCGCGACGAGCTCGGTGAGCTGGCGCGCAGCTTCGAGGTGTTCCGCGACAACCTGCTGGCCAAGCAGACGCTGCTGGCCGAGCTGAAGAGCCAGCGCGAGCTGCTCGAGGCGGTGCACAACAGCCTGACCGATGCGCTGGCGGTGTTCGACCCGCAGCAGCGCCTGATCCTGTGGAACCCGCAGCTCACTCGGCTGCTCGGCCGCTATGCGATCCGGCTCGACGACGGCCTGCCGCGCCACGAGCTTCTGGCGCGCCTGCCCGAAGGCACGACCTGGTCGGCGCCGGGCCACGCCGAATCGCAGCTGCTGGTACCGATGGCCGACGGCAGTTTCCTGTCGCCCGAGCATGTCGAGCTGCGCCTGCCCGACGGCCAGGTGTTCGACCTGCGCAGCCGCGCGATGCCCGACGGCGGCAGCGTGACGCTGATGACCGACGTGACCGACCGGCGCGCGATCGAGACCCGCCTGCAGCATGCGCAAAAGCTCGACGTGCTGGGCCAGTTGACGGGCGGCGTGGCGCACGACTTCAACAACTACCTGGCGACGATGCTCGGCAACCTGGCACTGCTGGAAAACCGCGTCGCCGACGATCCTGCCAGCCTCGCACAGTGGCGCCGCGTGCAGCGTGCCGCTGCGAGCGCAGCCGCACTGACGCGCCGCCTCTTGGCCTTCGCGCGGCGCCAGCCGTTGCAGGCCGAGCAGGTCGAGGTCGACGAGATGGTCGAAGAGATGCGCGACCTGATCGAGTACAGCGCGGGAGCGCGCGTGGCGGTGCACTTCGAGCTGAACGCCGCGCCGGCCCAGGTCCATGTGGACCGTGGCCAGCTCGAAAACGCGCTCCTGAACCTGGTGCTCAACAGCGCCGCCGCAATGCCCGATGGCGGCGACCTGCACGTGCGCAGCAGGGCGCTCGACACGCGCGTTCAGATTGAAGTCGGCGACAGCGGCCGCGGCATCCCCGAACACCAGCAGGGCAAGGTCTTCGAGCCGTTCTTCACCACCAAGCCGGCGGGAGAGGGCAGCGGCCTGGGACTGTCCATCGTCTACGGCTTCGTCAAGCAGTCGGGTGGCGACGTGGCGCTGGCCAGCAGCCCGGGGCAGGGCACCACGATCACGCTGAGCTTTCCGGCCAGCGCGGAAGGCGCCCACGCCACTGTCGCGCTGGCGCCGCGCCGTACCGGCAGCGCCGCGCGGCAGTCGGCGCGGGTGCTGCTGGTCGACGACGACGATGCGTTTCGCGCGACGCTCGCGGACATGCTGCTGCGCGACGGCCTGCAGGTCGTGGCGGTCGCAAGCGGCGAAGAAGCGCTGGCGCTGCTGGATGCCGGCACGCCGTTCGACGTGCTGCTGTCGGACATCTGCCTCGGCCCCGGCATCGACGGGCTGGGCCTGGCGCGCGAGCTCGAGCAGCGCTGGCCCGAGCTGCCGTTCGGCCTGATGTCGGGCCTGGCGCCCGAGTTGCTGCCCAGCCCCGAGCGCTGGGACGCGCGATTTGCCTTCATGCACAAGCCCTTCGAGCCGGCCGCCTTGGCCGGCTGGCTGGCGCGCCTGCTGGCCCAGCCGGTGCAGCTGCCATGAAGAGCGTGTTGTTCAGCCTGATGTGCGTCGCCGCGCTGGCGCTCGTGGGCCCGAGCGCGCAGGCGGTGACGATCAAGATCTCGTGTGCCGCGGTCGGCCAGGAGCTCGAGCTCTGCAAGAGCGCGGCCGAGGCCTGGAGCCGCAACACCGGGCACCAGATCCAGATGGTCACGCCGCCGAACGATGCCAGCCAGCGCCTCGCGCTGTACCAGCAGCAGCTCGCCGCCGGCTCGGACAAGGTCGACGTGTTCCAGATCGACGTGACCTACGCGGGGCTGCTGGGCCAGCATCTGCTCGACCTCAAGCCCTACACACGCGGCGTCGAGGCCCAGCACTTCGCCAACTTCATCTCGAACAACACCAACAACGGCCGGCTGGTCGCGATGCCGTGGTTCAGCAACGCCGGGCTCTTGTTCTACCGCAAGGACCTGCTGCGCAAACATGGCTTCAACCCACCCACCAGCTGGGAAGAGCTCGGCCTGCAGGCGAAGAAGATCCAGGACGCCGAACGGGCCGCCGGCAACGACAAGATGTGGGGCTACGTCTGGCAGGGCCGCGCGTACGAGGGCCTGACTTGCGACGCGCTCGAATGGGTGGCGAGCTACGGCGGCGGCGCGATCGTCGAAGCCGATGGCCGGGTCAGCATCCACAACCCGAATGCGGCGCGTGCGCTGCGCACTGCGGCGGCGTGGGTCGGCGGCATCTCGCCGCGCGCGGTGCTGAACTACGGCGAAGACGAAGCACGCGGCGTGTTCCAGGCCGGCAACGCGGTGTTCATGCGCAACTGGCCCTACGCCTGGTCGCTGGCGCAAGGCGACGACAGCACGATCCGCGACAAGGTCGGGGTCGCGCTGCTGCCGCGCGGCGGCGCCGACGGCCGGCATGCGGCGGCGCTCGGCGGCGAGTCGCTGGCGGTGTCGAAGTACTCGAAGAACCCGGGCGTCGCGGCCGAGCTCGTGATGTACATGACGAGCGCCGAGGTGCAGAAGCAGCGCGCGCTGAAGGCCTCGTTCAACCCGACCCTCGGTGCGCTGTACCAGGACGTCGAGATCCGCAGGACCAACCCGTTCATGTACGAGCTCTACGGCAGCTTCACCAACGCCGTCGCGCGGCCGACCACGGTGACCGGGCCGCGCTACAACCAGGTCAGCAACCAGTTCTGGAACGAGGTGCACGAGGTGCTGTCGGGCAAGGCGCGAGCGGAAGACGCGCTGGCTCGGCTGGAGCAGTCGCTCAAGGGCGTGAGCAGCGGCGGCAAGTGGAACTGAGAGCTCGAGCCGCGTCATCCCGGCTGAGCGCGTCATCCCGGCGCACGCCGGGATCCACTCTGTTTAGATGCGCAGTGAAGCGGCAGTGGATCCCGGCTTTCGCCGGGATGACGAAACCCCGCCTCAGATCCCGCTCGGGTAGGTCTCGGGTTCGGCCGTCACTTCCCGCGGGTGTTCGGCGTCCAGCGGCTGCAGTGCGCGGCTGGTGTCGATGTGCACGACGGCGTCGAACTGCTGCACCAGCGAGGCGCTGAAGTAGTGGCTGAATAGCTCCGTGTCGGGCCGGTAGATCACACCGATCGCGCGCTGCAGGCGCGGTATGGACAGCACTTGGCGCAAGGGCGTGGAGATCTCGCACAGCGGCAGCACGAAGCGCTGCGTGCCGGTGTCGTGCAGCAGCAGCTCGATGCTGTCGGGGCGCGACGGCAGCACCTTCTTGTGCTCGACCATCGCATCCCAGTCCGACGCCGCCGCGACCGTGCCGGCGTGGGTCGTGAAACCGAGCAGGAAGCTCTCGCGTGCGTCGCGCTGCTGCTCGCGCACCAGCTGGCCGAGGTTGAGCTGGCCTTGCGCCGCGCTGTCGGTCGCGCGGGCATCGCCGATGACAGCTCGTCGCCGTCGGCGTCGCCGCGCAGCCGGCCCATCTCGGCGCACATCTCGTCGAGCTGGTGCAGCACCTCGCGCTCGCAGTCGGGGCGCATACCGAACGCGACCGCGTGGCCGTAGGCCTGCGGGTTGTCGGCCAGCTCGCCGAAGCAGGCGTAGAGCGCGCGCGCCCGCTGCGCGGCGGCCGGGTCTTCGCGGTCGAGGTAGCGCAGCGTGGGGGGCCATGGTTGAGATGCGGCAAGCGGCGTTCCTGGTCTTGTCTTGTCCCCTCTCCCTTTGGGAGAGGGTGAGGGCGGGGTCGTCGATATTGCGCGGCAGCCCGGCCCTCACTTGCAGTGCGCGTTCCGGCTTGCAAGCCGGAACCGCTTCGCGGGCTCGCCGCATGCGGCTCGGAAGCCCCGCTACGCCCCCAGCCCTCTCCCAGGGGGGAGAGGGGGAAGTACCTCAGCGCGGGTGCTCGCGCGGCGGCGGGTCGTCGACGTCGGGCGGGCCCGTGTCGGGTCCCGGATGGCGCGGCGGCGGCGCCGGAGCCGGCGCTGGCGCTGGCGGCGGCGGGGGAGGTGGCGGCGTGCTCATGGTCATGTCGGGCAATCGGCGCGCCCGTTACGCGTATTTCAGCTCGGTCGCCTTGCCGCCGAACACGCGGTAGGCGAGCACCGTGTAGAACGCGATCGCCGGCACCGAAATCGCCACCCCGACGAGGATGAACTTCAGCGCCGCCGGGCTGCTGGCGGCCTGCCAGATCGTCATCCGGTCCATCACGACATACGGGAACAGGCTGTACGCCAGGCCGAAGAAGCCGAGCACGAATACCGTGACGACCATCGCGAACGGTACCCAGCACAGCTTGCCGCGGACCCGGTTCCAGTTGAGGCTGCCGCGTGCCACCAGCAGCGCCACCACGGTCATCAACGGGATCGGGAACAGCGCGATGAATTCGGGAATGCTGAACCAGCGCTGGCGCACCGTCGGGCTGACCCACGGCGTGGCGATCGAGATCAGGCCCATCCCGATGACCACCGGCGGCCAGGCTTTCTTGGCCCAGCGCACCGCCCTGGTTTGCAGCTCGCCTTCGGTCTTCAGGATCAGCCAGCCGGCACCCAGCAGCACATACGCCGCCGGCAACGCGAGCGCGATGACGCCGGCGAACAGGTGGTACTGCCAGCCTGGAACCAGCCCGGTGATGTAGTGCCCCAGCATCCAGCCTTGCGAAGCCGCCGCCAGGCCCGAACCGGCGACGAAGGCCTTGTTCCACAGCGGCTTGTGGCTGTCTTGCGCCTTGACGCGGAAGTCGAACGCGACGCCACGCAGGATCAGGCCGATCAGCATCACCGCCACCGGCAGGTACAGCGCAGTCAGCACCAGGCCGTGGGCTTTCGGGAACGCGATCAGCAGGATGCCCACGCCCAGCACCAGCCAGGTTTCGTTGGCGTCCCAGAACGGGCCGATGCTCGCGACCATCATGTCCTTTTCGGCATCGGTGGCACGCGGCATCAACAGGCCGACACCGAGGTCGTAGCCGTCGAGAACGACGTAGACCAGCATCGCCAGCCCCATGATCGCCATGAAGATGATCGGCAGCGATTGGTCGAAGGTCATGCGGCTTTCCCTGTCGCGGCGAGCGCGACCGCGGGCCCGCTTTGCGGCGCCGGCGCCGACGGCGACTCGTCGACCGGCTTCTCGGCCATGTACTTGATGACGCCGATGTAGGCAACGATCAGCGCGATGTAGACCACGACATAGGCGGCGAGTGTCGTCGCGATCATCGACGAGGTGACCACCTTCGACGCCACGTCGGCGGTGCGCAGCAGGCCGTAGACGATGAAGGGTTGGCGGCCGATCTCGGTGACGTACCAGCCGGCCAGCGTCGCGAGCCAGCCCGATACCGTCATCACGGTCAGGATCCACAACAAGGGTCGCGGCAGCGCGCCGGCGTTCCAGCCGCGACGCCGGTACGTGAACCACCCGAACCAGCTGATCGCAAGCATCAGCAGCCCGGTGCCGACCATGATGCGAAAGCCGAAGAACAGCGGCGCGACCGGCGGGTGTGCGCCCTTGAAATCGTTCAATCCCTTGATCTCGGCGTCGGGGTCATGCGCCAGGATCAGGCTGGCGCCGCGTGGAATGCCGAGCGCGAAGCGGTTGCTGCGCGAGGCTTCGTCGGGCCAGGCGAACAGCAGGAGCGGCGCGCCGCGTTCGGTGTCCCAGATCGCTTCCATCGCGGCGATTTTCTGCGGCTGGTGGTGTAGCGTGTTCAGCCCGTGCAGGTCGCCGACCAGCACCTGCACCGGCACCAGCAGGGCGGCCAGCGTCAGGCCGACGCGCAGCACACGCGGCGTCGAGACATTGCTCTTGCGGCACAGCAACTGCCAGGCGCTGACGCCGCTCAGGAAGAACGCCACTGTCAGCGCCGACGCGATCAGCATGTGGGCCAGGCGATACGGGAACGACGGGTTGCTCAGGATCTCGAACCAGCTCGTCGCGTGGAACTCGCCGTTGATGATCTCGTAGCCGACCGGCGTCTGCATCCACGAGTCCAGACACAGGATCCAGAACGCGCTGACGGTCGTGCCGAAGGCGACCAGGAAGGTCGAGACGAAATGCACCCGCTCGCTGACCCGGCCGTGGCCGAACAGCATGATGCCGAGGAAGCTGGCCTCGAGAAAGAATGCGGTCAGCACTTCGTAGCCGAGCAGCGGCCCGGCGATATTGCCCACGTGTTCCATGTAGCCCGGCCAGTTGGTACCGAACTGGAAGCTCATCGTGATGCCGCTGACCACGCCCAGCGCGAAGCTCAGCGCGAACACCTTGGTCCAGAAGCGATAGGCCGCGAGCCACGCCGCGTCGTGGCTGCGCAGCCAGCGCCAGCGGAAGAACAACAGCGCCCAGCCCAACGCGATGCTGATCGTCGGGAACAGGATGTGGAAGCTCATGTTGGCCGCGAACTGGGCCCGGGCGAGGAGGATGGCGTCCATGCGTGGAGTCTTATGCCTCGGCCCAGAAGACGGCGAACCAGTCGTTCGGTGCGGCCCAACATTCGTGGCGGCCGAAGCCGGCGCGTTTCAGCAAGTCGACGAAGCCGGCGCGCGAATACTTGTACGAGTTTTCGGTGTGGATGCGCTCGCCGGCAGCGAAGCTGCGCTCGCCGCCTTGCCAGCGCACCGTGAGCGCGCGCCGCGCCTGCAGATGCATCTCGATGCGCGACGCCTCGGTGTTGAACAGGCCCACATGCTGCCACTCGCGCGGCTCGAAGTCGCTGCCGATGACCTGGTTCAGATGGCGCAGCAGGTTCAGGTTGAACGCGGCGGTGACGCCCAGCGCATCGTCGTAGGCGGCTTCGAGCACGTCTTTCGGCTTGACCAGGTCGACCCCGATCAGCAGCCCGCCGCCACTCGTCTGCGCGCGCACGCCGGCGAGGAAGCGCTCGGCCTCGCCCGGCGTGAAGTTGCCGATGCTCGAGCCGGGGTAGAAGAACACCGGCCGCGCGTCGTGTGCGGGGAACAGGCCTGCCGGCAGCTGCGGCGACTGTGAAAAATCCAGGCCCACGCCGACGATCTCCAGCGCCTGGTGCTGGCGCTGCAGGCGGCGCAGCGCGTCGTGCAGGTAGCCGGCCGAGATGTCGACCGCGATGTAGCGCGCTGGGTCCAACAGCGGCAGCAGCCGCGCCGCTTTGGCGCAGTTGCCGGCACCGAGGTCGATGAAGGTCGAGCCGCCGCCGATGCGCTGCGCCATCTCGGTGCCATGCTGGGCGAAGATCGCCGCCTCGGTGCGGGTCGGGTAGTACTCGGGCAGCTCGGTGATCGCGTCGAACAGGTGCGAGCCGAGCCGGTCGTAGAAGAACTTCGGAGCCGCCGTGGCAGGCCGCTGAAGCAGCCCGGCGATGGCGCTCTGGCGCTCGGCGTTCGAGTCGCTCTGGTGGGTCTGGATGAAGCGCGGAGTGCGTGACGTCATGAAGGCCTCGTCAATGTGTCGCGGCCATCTTGCACCAGTCGGCCAACGGCTGTCCATCGTGGGGTCGGGCGCGCGCTGGGCGAACCGCGATAATCGGGAACTCGGGCATCCGACGCCCTTCAAAGCCTGTTGCGCGCCTTTCTCCGCCTTTTGGAGCCCCGATGAACCCTGTCCAGATTGGCTTTTCGATCAACGAGATCCTGTTTCTCGCCACGCTCGCCACCGGGGTCTGCTGGGCGGTGTGGCGGCATCGCGTGCGCCGCCTGGCCACTGTGCCCGACACGAAGCCGCTGTGGGTCAGCTTCGGCGCCGAGTTGTTCGTCGTGGTGGCCCTGATGTTCACCTGCCGCATCGCGCTGGCCGACTGGCCGAGGGTGCCGTCGGGCTCGATGGAGCCGACGCTGCGGGTCGGCGACTACCTGCTGGTCAACCACCTCGCCTACGGCCCGCGCCTGCCGTTCACCAACACCGCGATCGAGCTCGGCCAGCCGCAGCGCGGCGACGTGGTCGTGTTCCGCTATCCGCTCGACGTGTCGCAGTTCTACGTCAAGCGGCTGGTCGGCCTGCCGGGTGACAGGGTCAGCTTTCGCGACGGCACCGTCAGCATCAACGGCGCGCCGCTCGACACCCAGCTGCTCGGCGACGGCGCGGCCGCCGAAGACCGCGGCCAATGGCTGGTGCGCGAAACCGCCGCCGCCGGCAGCCGTACGCTGAAGATCAACCCCTTCATGCAAGGCCGGCTGTCGCCGCTCAACATGGACGATGCCGGGCTCGCGCGCCACTGCCGCACCGAGCGCGCCGGCGCCTGGGAATGCACGGTGCCGCCCGGCAACTACATGATGCTTGGCGACAACCGCGACAACTCGGCCGACTCGCGGGTCTGGGGCTTCCTGCCGCACGAGCAGGTCTACGGCAAGGCGGTGCGGGTGCTGATCAACTTCTCGGATTTGAAGCGCGCATGGACGGCGCTGTAAGCGTGCCGTTGGCGTTGGAGTTGGCCGGCCAGCACATCGTGCTGGGCCTGTCGGGCGGTATTGCCTGCTACAAAGCGGCCGAGCTGACGCGTGCGCTCGTCAAACAAGGCGCGACGGTGCAGGTCGTGATGACCGAAGCGGCCGAGCAGTTCATCACCCCGGTGACCTTGCAGGCGCTGTCGAATCGCAAGGTCTACACCAGCCAGTGGGATGCGCGCGAGCCGAACAACATGGCGCACATCAACCTGACGCGTGAGGCCGACGCGGTGTTGGTCGCGCCCGCCAGCGCCGACTTCATGGCCAGGCTCCTGCACGGCCGCGCCGACGACCTGCTGAGCCTCCTGTGTCTGGCACGGCCGATCGAGCGCTGCCCGCTGCTGCTGGCACCGGCGATGAACCGCGAGATGTGGGCCCACCCCGCCACCCAGCGCAACATGGCGCAACTGCGTGCCGACGGCGCGACGGTGCTCGAGGTCGGCAGCGGCGACCAGGCCTGCGGCGAGATCGGCGACGGCCGCATGCTCGAACCCGACGAGCTGCTTCTCGAGCTGATCGCCTTCTTCCAGCCGAAGTTGCTGCGCGGCAAGCGCGTGCTGATCAGCGCCGGCCCGACTTTCGAGGCGATCGACCCGGTGCGTGGGCTGACCAACCTGTCGAGCGGCAAGATGGGCTTTGCCGTCGCGCGCGCGGCGCAGGAGGCGGGTGCTTCGGTCACCCTGGTCGCCGGCCCGGTGCACCTGCCGACGCCGCGCGGCGTGCAGCGGCTCGATGTGCGCAGCGCGCTGCAGATGCACGACGCGGTGCTCGCCGCCGTGCCCGGCCACGACGTGTTCGTCGCCACCGCCGCGGTGGCCGATTGGCGGCCGGCCAGCTTGGCCGCAGAGAAGATCAAGAAGGCCGGCGACCAGCGTGTGCCGGCGTTCGAGCTGACCGAGAACCCCGACATCCTGGCGGCGGTTGCGCGCTTGCCTGACCGGCCCTACTGCGTCGGCTTCGCGGCCGAGAGCCACGACCTCCTGAAACATGCACGCGAGAAGCTGGCGCGCAAGAACATTCCCCTGATCGTCGCCAACCTGGGGCCCGCGACCTTCGGCCGCGACGACAACGCGCTGCTGCTGGTCGACGCGCAGGGCCAGCGCGAATTGCCGCAGGCCGACAAGCTGACGCTGGCGCGCCAGCTCGTGGCCGAAATCGCTTCGCGGCTCACCACTTCCGCATAACACTCACCCTCACCCCGGCCCTCTCCCGCAGGCGGGAGAGGGTGAGAACGGACTTCGCATGACAGACATCGATTTGAAAGTGCTCGACCCCCGCATGGCCGAGCAGGTGCCCGCCTACGCCACCGGCGGCAGCGCCGGCCTCGACCTGCGTGCCTGCCTGGACGCGCCGCTGGTGCTCGAACCGGGCCAGACCCAGCTCATCCCCACCGGCATCGCGATCCACATCGCCGACCCCGGGCTGGCCGCAATGATCCTGCCGCGCTCCGGCCTCGGCCACAAACACGGCATCGTGCTCGGCAACCTGGTCGGGCTGATCGATTCGGACTACCAGGGCCCGCTGATGGTGAGCTGCTGGAATCGCAGCAGCCAGGTGTTCACGGTGCAGCCGATGGAGCGCATCGCACAGCTGGTGATCGTGCCGGTGGTGCAGGCCCGTTTCGTGGTGGTCGACGACTTCGGCGCCTCCGACCGGGGTGCGGGCGGGTTCGGGTCGACTGGCAAGCACTGACAGAAACGCGTCATCCCGACGTACGTCGGGATCCACTCGTGATCGAAGCGCGGTATCCGAACAGTGGACCCCGTGTCGTGGCACGGGGCAACGCTTTCGTCGGGATGACTCACACTGCGCTCAGGGCATCTCCGTCTGGTCATCGCCCTGACGTTTGCTTACGCTGCCCGGTAGCCTGAACCTAGCGAAACACTTCGTCTCGAATCCGCATGAACAAGAAGATCGTGGGCGCTGTCGCTGTCGCGACCACCGTGCTGGCGTTCGGCGCATGGCACTGGAGCAGCAATCCGGCGCCCTCGGACACCCTCGGCAGCGCCGCGGCGCCCGGCGCCGGCGCGGCGTCGAGCCCGCCCGTCAGCGTCAGCACGGTGCGTGCCGACAAACGCGACTACGAGGTCCAGCTCGAAGCAACCGGCACCGTCACCGCGCTCAACAGCGTCGACGTGAAGCCGCAGGTCGCCAGCGTCATCACCAAGGTGCACATCCGCGAGGGCCAGTTCGTCAAGGCCGGCGAGCCGCTCTTCACGCTCGACGCGCGCAGCGACGAAGCCAACGTGCTGAAGGCGCAGGCGCAGTTGCAGAAAGACCTGGCCTCGCTGGCCGACGCGCAGCGCCAGCTGACGCGCAGCCGCGAGCTGTTCACGCAGAACTTCATCTCGCAGGGCGCGGTCGACACCAACCAGGCGCTGTTCGACGCGCAGAAGGCGGTGGTCGCGTCCGACCGCGCTGCCATCGAGGCGGCCAAGGTGGGGCTGTCGTTCAGCCGCATCGTTGCCACCGCGGCCGGGCGCGCCGGTGCGATTGGCGTGTTTGCCGGAAGTTATGTGCAGCCGAGCTCGCCGCCGCTCGTGACCATCACCCAGCTCGACCCGATCGCGATCGCCTTCAGCCTGCCGCAACGCAACTTGCCCGAGGCGCTGCAGTCGCTGCGTGATGGCGGCGGCAAGGTGACGGCGATCCTGCCCGAGGGCCGCGGCTCGCTCGGCGGCAAGCTCAACTTCGTCGACAACGCGGTCGACCCGAGCTCGGGCGCGGTGCACGTGAAGGCGGTGTTCGACAACAAGGAGCAGAAGCTGTGGCCGGGCGCCTTCGTGCCGGTCAAGCTCAGCGTGCAGACGCTGAAGGATGTGACGGTGCTGCCGCAGGCATCGATCGTGCAGGGCGCGCGCGGCAAGGTGGTGTTCGTGATCGAGCCCGACAACAAGGCCGGCATGCGCAGCATCGAGGTCGTGACCGCCGCCGGTACCGACGCGGTCGTGACGGGGGTGCGCCCGGGTGAACGGGTGGTCGTCGACGGGCGCCAGAACCTGCGCCCCGGCGTGACGGTGATCGAGCGGCCGGCCGGCGGCGCAAGCGACGCGGCATCGGGCGGGCGCGGCCGGCGCGGCGCGGCGTCCGACGCGGCGCGTGGGGGCTCGGGTGCCGGCGGGGGGGCTGCTTCGAATGGAGCCGCTTCGGCGGGAATGCCATGAACCTGTCCGAACTGTTCATCCGCCGTCCGGTGATGACGGTGCTGCTCAACGCCGCCATCGTGGTGGCCGGCGTCATCGCTTGCAAGCACATCCCCATCGCCGCGCTGCCGAGCTACAACACGCCGGTGATCAACGTGTCGGCCACGCTGCCGGGCGCCAGCCCCGAGACCATGGCCACCTCGGTGGCGCTGCAGCTCGAGAAGCAGTTCCAGACCATCCCGGGCCTCAACGTCATCAGCTCCACCAACACCCTGGGCAACACCTCGGTGACGCTGGAGTTCGATGAAGGCCGCAACATCGACGCGGCGGCGGTCGACGTGCAGGCTGCGCTGCTGCGTGCACAGCGAACGCTGCCGCAGGAGATGACGCAGCTGCCGGCCTACCGCAAAGTCAACCCGGCCGACGCGCCGGTGCTGTTCATCGCGCTGACCTCGCCGTCGATGAACCTCGCCGACCTCAACGACTTCGCCGAGCACCTGATCTCGCCGACCCTGTCGACGCTCGACGGCGTGGCCCAGGTCAGCGTGTTCGGCCAGAAGCGCTATGCGGTGCGCGTGCGCGTGCAGCCGGACGCGCTGTCGGCGCGCAACATCAGCCTGGACGAGCTGACCAACGCGCTGCGTTCGGCCAACGCCAACACGCCCGTGGGCACGCTCGAAGGCCCCAAGCAGACCCTGACGCTGCAGGCCAACCGCCAGCTGCGCAATGCCGCCGAGTTCGCCGACCTGATCGTCAGCACGCGCAACGGCAGCCCGGTGCGGCTGCGCGACGTGGCGCAGGTCGAAGACAGCTATGAGACCGTCAAGACCTCGGCCAGCCTGAACGGCGAAACCTCGATCTCGCTCGGGGTGTTTCGGCAGCCGGATGCCAACACGGTCAAGGTGGTCGACGCGGTGCGAACCGCGCTGCCCAGCCTGCAGTCGCAGCTGCCCCAGTCGGTGCGCGTGACGGCGGTCAACGACCGCTCGGTGTCGATCCGCGCCGCGCTGCACGACGTGACCTTGACGATGCTCGGCACCATCGCACTGGTGGTGCTGGTGATCTTCCTGTTCCTGCGGCGCTTCGTGGCGACCGTGATCCCGACGCTGTCGCTGCCGATCTCGCTGGTCGGCGCGATCTCGCTGCTGTGGGCCTTCGGCTACACCATCGACAACATCTCGCTGCTGGGGCTCACGCTGGCGGTCGGCCTGGTGGTCGACGACGCGATCGTGATGCTCGAGAACATCATGCGCCACGTCGAGGAGGGCATGCCGCCGTTCCAGGCCGCGCTGCAGGGCTCGCGCGAGGTCGGCTTCACGATCCTGTCGATTTCCTCGTCGCTGATCGCGGTGTTCATTCCGATCTTCTTCATGCCCGGCGTCATCGGCCTGCTGTTCCACGAGTTCGCCTGGATCGTGTCGTTAGCGATCGTCACGTCGGCCTTCGTGTCGTTGACGCTGGTGCCGATGCTCGCCAGCCGTTTTCTGAGCGACGAGGCGCACAAGAAGCAGCCCGGTGCGATCGTGCGCCTGTTCGAGCGCGGCTTCAACAACACGCTGGCGGCCTACACCCGTTCGCTCGACGTGGCGCTGCGCCATCGCCGCACGGTGCTCGTGGTCGCGCTCGCGACCTTCGTGGCCACGGCGTGGCTGTTCATGTCGATCTCCAAGGGCTTCTTCCCCGAGGAGGACATCGGGCAGATCCGCATCACCACCGAGGCCTCGGAGGACACCTCGTTTCCCGAGATGGTGCGGCTGCAGGACCGCGTGGCCACCCTGCTGCGCGAAGACCCGAGCGTGTACACCGTGAGCTCGTTCAACGGCGGCACCGGCGCACAGAACACCGGCCGCATGTTTCTCAACCTGAAGCCGCGCGGCGAACGCCCGCCGATGAAGCAGGTGGTCGAGGGCTTCCGCCGCAAGCTGCGCGAGGTGCCCGGCATCAGCGTGTTCATGCAGCCGATCCAGAACCTGCAGCTCGGCGGTCGGCCCAGCAAGGCGCAGTTCCAGTACATCCTGCAAAGCGTGAAGGCCGACGAGCTCAACGACTGGGCGCTGAAGCTGCAGGACAGGCTGCGCGCCGACCCGCTGTTCCGCGACGTCACCAGCGACTCGCAGCTGCGCGGCCTGCAGGCCACGCTGAAGATCGACCGCGACCGCGCCAACACGCTGGGCGTGCCGATCGACGCCGTGCGCAGCGCGCTGTTCAGCGCCTTCGGCGAGCGCCAGGTGTCGACCATGTACACGCCGGTCGACAGCTACCAGGTCATCATGGAGGTGGCGCCCGGTGCGAAGCAGGACGAGAGTGCGTTCAACAACATCTACGTGCGCTCCAGCAACGGCTCGCTGGTGCCGTTGTCTGCCTTCGCAACCGTGGAGCGCACGGTCGGGCCGACCTCGATCAACCACGTCGGGCAATTGCAGGCAGTGACGGTGTCGTTCAACCTCGCGCCGGGCGCGGCGCTGGGCGATGCCACGGCCAAGATCGACAAGGCGCGCGACGCGATCCACCTGCCGAGCTCGGT
>Ga0209515_10002760_pt1 | contig 26282 bp, 29 predicted proteins | sample Subgroupgradi54m_FD_187454 | JGI IMG/M metagenome (GOLD analysis project Ga0209515, IMG submission 187454) | Subsurface groundwater microbial communities from S. Glens Falls, New York, USA - GMW60B uncontaminated upgradient, 5.4 m (SPAdes)... ... | reverse complement strand
GCGAACCGCGCGATCCACTGCTGTGGTGTCGCGCGCGCTGACGGGCCGCGGGACCTTCTCACGACGAGTACGAAATTTTTCAACAGGGATTCTTATGCAACTACGTATCATGAAGTCGTCCACCGCACGTTATGTGGTGGTGCTGTTCCTCGGCGTCATTGCCGGTGCCATCGTCACGCTCGATATGGTGGTGCAGGCCGATCGCGAAACCAAAGACATCGCGGCCTCGCCGCTGCCGCTCGATGAGCTGCGCACGTTCACCGAAATCTACAGCCGCATCAAGACCGATTACGTGGAATCGGTGGAAGATAAAAAACTTCTCACCGATGCGATCCAGGGCATGCTGAGCGGGCTCGATCCGCATTCGAGCTACCTCGACGCCGAGAGCTTCAAGGACATGCGCGTTGAAACCGAAGGCCAGTTCGGCGGCCTCGGCATCGAAGTCACGATGGAAAACGGATTCGTAAAAGTGGTGTCGCCGATCGAAGACACGCCGGCGGCCAAGGCCGGACTCAAGACCAACGACCTCGTTATCAAGCTCGATGAGAAGGCCGTCAAAGGCATGACGCTCACCGAGGCGGTGCGCCTCATGCGCGGCAAGCCGGGCAGCGACATCGTGCTAACGGTGGTGCGCGAAGGCGAACCGAAACCGCTCAAGGTCACGCTCACGCGCGCTGTCATCAAGATCCAGAGCGTCAAGCAGAAACTGCTCGAACCGGGTTTCGGCTACGTGCGCATTACGCAGTTCCAGTCGGCGACCGAGAAGGGGCTGGCCGACGCCATCCACCGGCTCGAGAAAGACAGCGGCGGCAAACTGCGCGGCCTGGTGCTCGACCTGCGTAACAACCCGGGCGGCGTGCTGAACGCGGCCGTCGGCGTGAGCGATGCCTTCCTCGAAAAGGGCCTGATCGTCTACACCGAAGGACGGGTGAACGACTCCAAGCTCAAGTTCAGCGCGCAGCCGGGCGATTTAATCCACGGCGCACCGATGGTCGTGCTCATCAACGGCGGCTCGGCCTCGGCCTCGGAAATCGTCGCCGGCGCACTGCAGGACCACAAGCGCGCAGTCATCATGGGCACCAAGTCGTTCGGCAAGGGTTCGGTGCAGACCATCATTCCGGTATCGAGCGGTGCAGCACTGAAGATCACCACGGCGCGCTACTTCACGCCGAACGGCCGCTCGATCCAGGCCTCCGGTATCGTGCCGGATATCATTGCCGAAGAGGCCAAGATCACCAAGGCCGAGGCCGGCGATCGCCTGCGTGAGGCCGACCTGCTGCGCCATCTCGAAAATAACGGCGAGACCACCAAGCCGAAAGAGGAAAAGAAGAAAGACGACAAGGGCGAGAAGAAAAAGGACGATGCGGGCGCGTCGCGCAACCTGCCCACGCCGGAGGACTACCAGGTACAGGAGGCGCTAAACCTGCTCAAGGGCGTCAGCATCTTCAAGTCTGCCACCAACTGATGCCACGTGACCCGAGCAGGCTGTTTGCCAACAGCCTGCTCGGGCTTTCTCTCTATTGCGCCACCATCGTTGGCGTGCAGCCGGCCGCCGCCTCTGGCGCAACCGTTAGCATCGTCATCGACGATCTCGGCAACAGTATCCGTGACGGCCGACGCGTGATTGCGTTGCCCGCCCCCGTGGCACTGGCGATTCTTCCGCACACGGCTTACGGTGCCACCCTGGCCGACGAGGCCTACCACGCGAACAAGGAAATCCTGCTGCATCTGCCGATGGATCCGGAAGACGGCATGGCCGCCGACCCCGGTCCCGGCCGAATAGAGAACCAAATGTCGGCGCATGAAATCGCCGCCATGTTTTCCTACGATCTGCAAACCGTGCCGCACGTGATCGGTGTGAACAACCACATGGGCAGCCGAATCACGCGCAACAGCGCCGCCATGTCGGCCCTGATGAGCGCGTTACGCCAACACGGAAAATTGTTTTTTCTGGATTCGCGCACCAGCCCGCAGTCAGTGGCGGCACGCGTGGGCGCGGACAACGATGTGGCCGTGCTTGAACGCGATGTGTTTCTCGATCACGAAGCCGGTGAAGAAAACGTAATGCAAAGTATCCAGCGCGTGGAACGTTTGCTCGCCACCCGCAGTCGCGTCATCGTCATCGGCCACCCTTATCCGGAGACCCTGGCCGCGCTTGAACGCTGGCTGCCGACACTGGCCGCGCGCGGTACCCGTGTGGTTCCGCTTTCCGTTATGCTCAACGATCTGAAAGTAAAGAGGCCCAACGACTATGCCGACCGTCCTGCTTCCCCTCGCTCCGGGCTTTGAAGAGCTCGAAGCGATCACCATCGTAGACTTGCTGCGTCGGGCAGGCATCAGCGTCACCATCGCCGGACTCGTGCCGGGGCCGGTCCAGGGCAGTCATCGAACGATGATCACGCCGGACGCCACGCTCGATGCCGAACTCAATCGCGACTACGACATGCTGGTGTTGCCCGGCGGCGAACCGGGTTCCACGCGGCTGCAAAACGATCCGCGCATCGCCACGTTGATTCAGAAGATGGGTCACGCCGGCAAACGCCTGGCCGCGGTGTGTGCCGCGCCGCGCGCGCTTGCCGCCGCCGGCGTTCTCGACGACCGGCGCGCGACGTGCTTCCCCGGCGCGATTGATCCCGCCATTTACCCGCGCGTGCAGTTGACTGAACTCGCCGTCGTAACGGACCGCAATATCACGACCGGTCGGGGGCCGGGCACGGCAATGGACTTTGCGCTGGAACTGATCGAACTGCTGGTGGGAAAAGAAAAACGCGATGACGTCGAACAGCGGCTGTTGCGATCGTAGCAGGCGTGCGCGTAGCACACTCGGCTCGCCTCCCTCTTCCCTTACCCTCTCCCACCATGGGGAGAGGGGGGGTAAGTCAAAATACCTGTATTACCGGAAATCGAAGCGAGTACCGAAGAACACGCGGCTGCGTTCGCGTTCGAGCGGGACGGAGACGTCGGGATTGTTATTGAAGTTCATGCCGTAGCTCGCCTCGGCCTGCAGGCTCAACCCACGGCTCGCCTGCCAGCGCCATCCCGCGGCCAACCGCGAATAGTCGCCGGTCGCGGTGACGGTGCTGCGTGGTGCGCCGGGCAACATGCCATCATCTGCGGCGCCGGGCACTTCGTACAGACTGCGCTGCATGCGGAACGATACATACGGCCGGTGCGATTCAAGCATGCGCAGTTCGCCGCCGACCGAGAAACCATAGTAACGACGTCCGAGCGAGCGCGATGATTCGTCGCGCGCACTGTCATCGCCAAGGAACACGCCGCCGGTGATGCTCGGTTTCCCGGCCCACGGCAGTTCACGCGTCCACGCCACCGTCGCGCGCGTATCGCCATTCGTCGACGGCGTCGGGCGCACGAGCGAACTCTCGCCCTGCTCCGCCAGAATCGACACGCTGTCTTTGGCCGAGACGCGGTGCTGCCAACGCACGCCGAAATTGGCAAGCCGGCGCGTGGGCATGCCGTCGTTTTCATCGATTGCGCGCGCACCGCGCGTCGCGTAATCGCCGAAGAAACTGATTTTGTGTCCGGAGAGGATGGCCACTTCGGCTTCGACGTCGTCCACCGAACGGTAAACGTCCATGCCGACCGAGGAAGGGTTTGACGCCGCGGAATCGCCGGTCAACGGGTCGTTAAACCAGCCGTATTTACCCGCAGCCGCAGCGACCGGCGGAAGTACCGCCAGCAACGAGATTAAAAAGATGCGCATCAACACAATCATGGGTCTGCAGCCGTGATATCTGATAATTATACACAGCGATAGTTCCGTCGTAGGACGCCGTTCATCACGGATTCCGCCCCGGCCATGCACGCAGCAACAGCAACACGCCTGCGACGGCAGTAATCCAGCCAAATACCGGGATCGATACCGACCCCGCCCCGGCGCCAGTTCCGAAGGCGACCGCCGCCGAGACCATCAACGCCCCGCCGGCAATGGCAAAGTAGGTTCGACGGTGATTCGCACGCAGCTGGCGCCGCAGGTGCTCGATTTCATGGGACTTATTGCCCGCAGTCCCCGGCTCGGTCTGGCCCTGGCCGGCCCGCGTCAACAGGTCATGCACCAACGTCGGCACCTGCGGCATCAATTCCCACCATTTCGGCAACTCGCGCTTGAGCGTGCGCAGCAAGGCGCGTGGGCCCAGACGCTCGCGCATCCAGTTTTCGAGAAACGGCTTGGCCGTCACCCACAGGTCGAGGTCCGGGTACAAACGCCGGCCCAGGCCTTCAATATTGAAGAGCGTCTTCTGCAGCATCACCAGCTGCGGTTGCACTTCCATGTTGAAGCGCCGCGCGGTCTGGAACAGTTGCAGCAACAGGCGCCCGAAGGAAATGTCCTTGATCGGTTTGGCGAAGATCGGTTCGCACACGGCGCGGATCGCGGACTCGAATTCCTCAACCCGTGTGCCGGGCGGCACCCAGCCGGCGCGCACATGCGCCTCGGCGACGGCGCGATAGTCGCGGTTGAAGAAGGCGACGAAATTTTCCGCGAGGTAGCGTTTGTCGCGCTCGCCGAGCGAACCCATGATGCCGAAGTCGATGGCGCAATAGCGCCCGTCGGGGTAAACGAAAATATTTCCCGGGTGCATGTCGGCATGGAAGAAGCCGTCACGGAACGCCTGCGTGAAGAAAATCTCGACGCCGTTGTGCGCCAGCTGACGCATGTCGATACCGGCGCCCTTGAGCGCGTCGATCTGGCTGATGTGAATGCCGTGGATGCGCTCCATCACCATCGCCTCGCGGCGCGTGTAGTCCCAGAATATTTTCGGCACGTAAAGCAGATTCGAGCCTTCGAAGTTGGCCCGCAGGCGTGAGGCGTTCGCCGCTTCGCGACGCAGGTCGAGCTCATCGTGCAACGTCTTGCTGAATTCGTTGACGACCTCGACCGGGCGCAGGCGGCGCGCGTCGGTGGAATAGCGAATCGCCAGGCGCGCGAGCCGGAACAACAACTGCAGGTCACGTTCGATCACGGGCTCAATGCCGGGACGCAGCACCTTCACCACCACTTCGGTGCCATCGTGCAGACGCGCCACATGGACTTGCGCCACCGACGCCGAGGCCAGCGGCTGGCGCTGGAATTCGCTGAAGAACTGCGTCAGTGGACCGCCGAGCGAGGCCTCGACAATCGCGCAGGCCTGTTCACCGGGAAACGGTGGCACCGCATCCTGAAGTTTGGCCAACTCTTCGGCGATGTCGTCCGGCAATAAATCCGGGCGCGTCGACAGCATCTGGCCGAACTTGACGAAGATCGGGCCCAACTCCTCAAGCGCCTCGCGCAGCCGCACTGCCCGCGGCACGCGCGTGCGTGGCCACCAGCGCCACGGCATCAAACGCAGCAACAGGCGATACGGACGGAATAAATGAATGGCGGTGACGAATTCGTCCAGATCGTGGCGCACGAAGATGAGCGTGATGCGCAGCAGCCGCCCCAATTGCGACAAGCGCGTCATCGGCCGCTCCGCTGTAACTGTTCGATACGCTTTTGCAGCCGGTCGGTGTCGGTACGCAGTTTATCTACCGCTTGCAGAAATTCGTCGACGCGTACGCGCGGCGTAAGAATGCGGCTCTCTTCCTGAAAATATTCGGCCGTGTCCTGCGCCAGCGTACGCGCGGCGTGTTCGCCCCAGCGACGTGCGGCGCGGGCGGCGCGCCCGATCTGATGCGCCGCGACGTCGCCGACCACGCGCGCCAGTGGCTCTTCCCAATCGAGTTCGATGCCTTCGAGGATGCGCTTGAAGCGACTGCCGAGATCGATGTCGCCGCTGATCTGCAGCTCACCGGCGGCGATACCGGTACGGGCGAGGCGCGCGAACACCGGAATGCTGCCGCGCATCGTCACGTCGGCGGCGCGTTCGCTGTCGCGGCGAATGCGCAATCCTTGCGCTGACGGCTCAACGAACAGCGTCACCACATCGGCGCCGAGATCGATACAGATCAGTTTTCCGTCGAGTTCGCCCAGGCGACGCAACGTCTCGGGGTCGAGGCGCAGCATGCGGTTGATGACCGCATCGACCAGCATTTCAAATGCGGGCGGCGTCGGCAGTTTCAAAACTTGTATCCCTTGTGCAGGGCGACGATGCCGCCGCTCAGGTTGTGGTACGTCGCACGCTCGAAGCCGGCGGTTTGCATCATGCCTTTCAATGTTTCCTGATCCGGATGCTTGCGGATCGATTCGGCGAGATAGCGATAGCTCGCCTCGTCGTTAGCAATCAGGCGCCCGAGTAGCGGCAGCGCCGTAAAGGAATATGCGTCGTAGAGTTTATGCAGGCCCGGCAACACTGGCCGCGAGAATTCGAGCACGATCAGTCGCCCGCCGGGGCGCAATACGCGATACATGGAGTCGAGCGCGCGTTGCTGGCGCGTCACGTTGCGCAGACCGAAGGCAATGATGACGCAATCAAAACTGTCACTCGCGAACGGCAGCGCTTCGGCGTCGGCCTGGGCAAAGCGCACGTTACCGACGATGCCGCGATCGGCGAGTCGACCGCGGCCGACATTGAGCATGGCGTCGTTGATATCGGCCAATACGATCTCGCCCGTGGCGCCAACGCGTGCGGCCAGCCGCGCGCTCAGATCGCCGGTACCGCCGGCGAGATCGAGCACGCGCTGGCCGGGGCGCGCGCCGCACTGATCGACGGCGAACGCCTTCCAGACGCGATGCACGCCGAGCGACATCAGGTCGTTCATCAGGTCATACTTCGAGGCAACCGAGCTAAACACCTCGCCCACGAGCCGGTGCTTCTGCGACTCCGGCACCTCGCGGTAACCGAAGTGGGTGGTCTTGTCTTTGGGGTCTGACGTGCTCATGGCGTCACTGCGTGTCCTCGGCCCGGGTGCCACTCTGGCGCGGCCGACCGATCTTCTGGAGCTTCGCCAGATATTCTTTCCAGAGCCGATCCTGCTCGCTTCCTAAATGATACAGCCAGTCCCAGGAATAGAGGCCAGTATCGTGACCATCGTCGAAACGCAGGCGCACTGCATAGTGACCGACCGGTTCAATGGCGGCGATGTTGACGTTTTGTTTGTCCAGCGGCAGCGTGCCCTGTCCCGGACCGTGGCCGCGCACTTCCGCGGACGGCGAATACACGCGCAGGAACTCGCACGGTAACCGGAAGTGCGCGCCGTCTTCGAACGCGACTTCGAGCACGCGCGAACCCTGGTGCAGGGTGATGTCAGTAGGTTTGACCGAACGACTGGACATTGGCGTGACCGGACGTGGGCGATGTGATTATTCGGGGAATTCACTATACCGCAACGATCTTTCGAGGACCGCTTTCACATATTTGTAATCGTAACTTAATTGTCATATTAATGGTATGAAATGTTCGCAAAATTGACATAGCGTGGCGAACAAAACGATGCAAACTTCTCGTGGAAAAATCCTGATCGTGGACGACGAATCCGCGATCCGTCAGATGGTGTGCCTGGCGCTCACGGCCGCCGGTTATCTCTGTATCGAGGCCGGCGATACCGTTGAGGCGCAGGCGAAGATCATCGCCGAGCCGCCCGATCTGATTCTGCTCGACTGGATGCTGCCCGGCGTCAGCGGCGTCGAGTACGCGCGGCGTCTGCGGCGCGAAAAGCTGACGCAGAGCCTGCCCATCATCCTGCTGACCGCGCGCACCGAAGAAGAAGACAAGGTCCGCGGTTTCGATTGCGGCGCCGACGACTACATCACCAAGCCGTTTTCCACGCGTGAACTGCTGGCGCGCATCAAGGCGCAGTTGCGCCGCAGTGCGCCACTTACCACCGATACGCCGGTGGAAGTCGACGGCCTCGCGCTCGATCCGATCACGCATCGCGTGAGCGCGAGCGGCGAAAACCTGCCGCTCGGCCCGACCGAATTCCGGTTGCTGCATTTCTTCATGACACACCCGGAGCGCGTACATTCACGCGAGCGGCTGCTGAACGGCGTGTGGGGCGATAACATATACGTCGAGGAGCGCACGGTGGACGTACATATTCGCCGGCTGCGCAAGGTGCTGACACCGAGCGGACACGATCGACTCATTCAAACCGTGCGCGGTGCGGGCTATCGCTTCTCTCCCCAAACGTAATATTCGGTCATAATCGCGCCGTGTATCAAAACCTCTGGCGTGAAATCTGGATTCTGATCGGCCTGGTCGTGCTCGGGCTTGTCCTCGGTATCTTCACGCGCCATCCGTTTCTGCTCGCCACCATCGGACTGGTGGTTTACGTCGGCCTGCAGTTGCGACAACTGCACCGTCTCCACAGCTGGTTCCTCTCCGACAAGCACAGCGACGTGCCGGACGCCTCTGGTCTGTGGGGCGATATCTTTAATGAAGTGCGCAAACTCGTACGCCAGTCGGCGCGTCGCACCGACGAACTGACCGAAGCGCTGACGCGCTTTCAGAGCGCCGCGGCGGCGATGCCGGATGCGATGCTGATTCTTTCCGCGCATGAAGAAATCGAGTGGGCCAACTTGCCGGCGGGTGCGTTGCTCGGGCTGCGCTTTCCGCGCGATGCCGGCATGCGGCTGCTCAACCTGGTACGCGATCCGGAATTCACCGACTACGTCGCGCGCGGCGATTTCTCCGAACCGCTCGAGATGGACTCGCCGGCGAATCGGCAAATTGCGCTGTCGGTGCAGATCGTGCCCTTCGGCGCACGACGCAAACTCGTGATGGCGCGCGATGTCACGCGCCTGCATCGGCTGGAACAAATGCGCCGCATCTTTGTCGCCAACGTCTCGCACGAACTGCGCACGCCGGTGACGGTGCTGAGCGGTTTCATCGAAACGCTGCGTGACATTGATTTCATCGATGCCGCCGAGCTGAAGCGACACCTGGCCACCATGCACGAACAGGCCGGGCGCATGCAGCGGCTGGTGGACGACTTGCTGATGCTGTCGCGGCTCGAGACAGCGCCGCCACGCATCAAGGAAGAGGCGGTAGATGTGCCGGCGCTGCTGGCCAGCCTGAAGGAACAAGGCGAAATTCTGAGCGGCGCGGCGCACCACCGCATTACGCTCGATGCGCAACCGAATCTGAAATTACTCGGCAGTCGCGAGGAACTCCATAGTGCCTTCATGAACCTGATCCAGAACGCGGTGCGTTACACGCCGCGCGCCGGCTCGATTCGCCTGCGCTGGTTCACCGATGACGAAGGCGCGAAATTTTCCGTCGCCGACACCGGCGATGGCATCGCCGCCGAACATATTCCGCACCTGACCGAGCGCTTCTATCGCGTCGACACGGCGCGCTCACGCGCCTCCGGCGGCACCGGTCTGGGGCTGTCGATCGTCAAGCACGTGCTGCTGCGCCACAACGCGCATCTGGACGTTCACAGCGAACTTGGCCGCGGCAGTACGTTTACCTGCATTTTTCCGAGCGCGCGCATCGCGCAAGCCCCTGCCCCCCGCTCGACGTCGCACTGAGACGCACGCGTCATACGGTTGACATGTCGCGGTGCGACAGTCGCACTGTTGACGGGTACCAAGTGAAAAAGACGTCGAGCACACGGACGTGCCTTTCCTCGATACTTCCCGCGCGTCACCAAATCGCAATTCCTTCGCCATACGCGCGTCATGCGCCGGCCTCATCGTACGCGTGCACTCAACGCATGAGGACCTGTCATGTCGCTTTCCGCTCAGCTTGTCAGTCTGTTCAATCAGGAACCGATCGAAAACACCCAGCACCGTCTGTGCGTGGGCCTCGCGTCCAGCCCCGAGGACATCCGCGCGGCGCAACGCCTGCGCTACAAAGTCTTCGTCGACGAAATGGGCGCGCGGCTAGAGTACGCCGAATCCGGCATCGAGGCCGATCGCTTCGACCCGTACTGCCAGCATCTGCTGGTGCGTTGCATGGATACCGATGAGGTGGTCGGCTGCTATCGCATCCTGACCGACACCCAGGCGCGCCTGGCCGGCGGCTATTACTCGGAAACGGAATTCGATCTGACGCGTATCCTGTCGATTCCGGGCCGCTTCATCGAGGTCGGGCGCACCTGTGTGCATCCGGATTTCCGCAGCGGCGCCACCATCGCGCTGCTGTGGAATGGCCTGGCACGCTTCATCGTCATGAACCAGATCGAATACCTGATCGGCTGTGCCAGCATTCCGCTCACCACCGGCACCAAGAAGGCATCCGTCATTTACGATCGCCTCGCCAACAATCATCTGGCGCCGGCCGAGTGGCGCGTGTTTCCGAAAGTCCCCTTGCCACGGATCCAGCTCACCGGCACTGACGAGGCCGCGGAAATCCCGCCGCTGGTGAAGGCATATCTGCGCGTGGGCGCAAAAATTTGTGGTGCGCCGGCGTGGGACCCGGACTTTAACGTGGCGGATCTGTTCATCTGCCTTCGCACCGACAGCATCGCCGGCCGCTATACGCGTCATTTCCTGCAACGCGCATGAACGAAGTGGAAGTTTTTTTTCGCTGGCTGCGGCGCGCGCGTCGCATTGCGCGCGCCGCACTGGTACTGCTGAGTGCCGCGCTCGCCGTGAAAGCATTGCTGCTTGTCTCCAACCAGCGCCGGCCGCGCCGTCATGGGCAGTGGGCGCAGACCGCCGTCGTGCGTTGGCTGGTGCGCGAACTGTGCCGGACGTTGAACCTGCAGGTGCGTCACCGCGGCCCGTTACCGGATCGCACCACGCTGCTGGTGACGAACCACATCTCCTGGCTCGATATTCCGGCGCTGCTCGCGGTGGTGGACGCCGACTTCGTCGCCAAACAGGACGTGGTGCGCTGGCCCGTCATTGGCGATATGGCGACGCATCTCGGTACGATCTTCCTCCAGCGCGGCGCGCGCGATGCGGCCAAAGTCACCGCCGATCGCATGACCTGGCGCCTGGTGCAACGGCGCAACGTCATCGTGTTCCCGGAAGCGACGACATCCGACGGGCGTCGCGTGCGCCAGTTCTACGCGCGCCTGTACCAGGCGGCGATTCGCACCCACAGCTGCGTACAGGCGGTCGCGATCCGCTATCCGGGGCTCGATGGCGCCGACGGCGTCGCACCCTTCATCGATGACGATCAGTTAGTCAGTCACGTGTGGCGTTTGCTCGGCGAGAAACGCATCGTGGTGGAACTGCATTTCTGCGATCCGGTGCGCGCCGATGCCGATCGGCGCTCGCTCGCGAACCTCACCCGCCGTCAAATCTGCGCCGCGCTCGGTTTTGAGCCCGACGCCGCGCGCGCGCTGTCGGCCAAGATTCGCTTCCCGCGTCAGCATAATGCGCGTCCACTCGCCGTTGGCGCCCGCCGCGCCCACGGACGCGGCTAAATCCGCTGCGGAATTCGCGGTTTCCGGACCGGGGCAAAACCGGGCATGTCACGGTCTGGTAACAATAGAAGCCCTACTGTCTTCACGCGTTCGTCCTGATATACGAATAGTCATCATCCTGTCATATTCGTTTCGCATCATTCGCTCCGCGTTCTTACCCTATCTACGTATCTACGGAGACATCAGGTCATGTTGAATAAACGGTTGAAAACGACTTTCGTGGCGGGCGTTGCCGCTCTCGGCCTGCTGGCCGGGTTGGCGCACGCGGCCGTCACGCTTAACGGCGCCGGCGCCACCTTCCCGTACCCGATTTATGCCAAGTGGGCGGAAGCCTACAAGGCCAGCTCGGGCATGAGCCTGAACTACCAGTCGATCGGCTCGGGCGGCGGTATCAAGCAGATCAAGGCCAAGACCGTCGACTTCGGCGCCTCGGACAAGCCGCTCTCGGCCGACGAGCTGAACGACGCCGGCCTGCTGCAGTTTCCGATGGTCATGGGCGGCGTGGTGCCGGTCGTGAACCTGGAAGGCGTGAAGCCGGGCGAACTGAAACTTACTGGTCCGATCCTCGCTGACATCTATCTCGGCAAGATTACGGAGTGGAACGATGCCGCGATTGCCAAGCTCAACCCCGGCGTAAAACTACCGAAGGATAAGATCAGCGTCGTTTCGCGCGCCGATGGTTCGGGCACGACCTACATCTTCACGCACTACCTTTCGAAGGTGAGCCCGGAGTTCAAGGAAAAAATCGGCAACAACACCTCGGTGTCGTGGCCGGCGGGCGTGGGCGGCAAGGGCAACGAAGGCGTGGCCTCGTACGTCGAGCGCCTCAAGGGTGCCATCGGTTACGTGGAGTATGCCTATGCACTGCAGAACAAGATGACCTTCGCGCAGATGCAGAACCAGGCCGGCAAGTTCGTGAAGCCGGAGACGACGTCGTTCCAGGCCGCGGCGGCGAATGCCGACTGGGCCAAGACCCCGGGCTTTGCCTTGATGCTGACCGATCAGGCTGGCGAAAAAAGCTGGCCGATCACCGGCGCCACCTTCATCCTCGTGTACAAAAATCAGGAAAAGCCGGAAACCGCGCGCGAAGTGCTCAATTTCTTCGCCTGGGCCTACGACAAGGGCGACAAGCTGGCCACCGAACTCGACTACGTGCCGATGCCGGACAGCGTGGTGAAGCTGGTCAAAGATACGTGGAAGAAAGAAATCAAGGATACCGGCGGCAAGGCTGTCTGGACCGAGGCCACAGCTCAGAAGTAAGATTGACGCAATTCGATGTAGTGACCCGCGGGGTCCCCTAAGATTTAGGGGGCCCCGCTTCATCTCCGGCACCTGAATAACACGCGTGAAGAACACTCGCTCCGAGATTCCCGATTCCGTCCTGCAGCGCCAACGCCTGCTGGACCGCGTATTTCAGGGGGCGACCACCGTCTCGGCGATTCTCGTGCTGCTGATCCTGGGCGGCATCATCATCTCGCTGTTCGTCGGTGGCTGGCAGGCGATCACGACCTTCGGCGCCAAGTTTCTCTACACCAACGAATGGAATCCCGTCACCGAGCGCTTCGGTGCTCTGGTTCCTATCTACGGCACGCTCGTCAGCTCCATCATTGCTCTTATTATTGCGGTACCGATCAGCTTCGGTATCGCGGTGTTCCTCACCGAAGTCGCACCCCAACGGCTGCGCCGGCCGATCGGCACCGCGGTCGAATTGCTGGCGGCGGTTCCGAGCATCATTTACGGCATGTGGGGGCTGTTCGTCTTCGCGCCGGTGATGTCGACGTACGTACAACCGTGGCTGCAAGAACACTTCGGCAACCTGTGGCTGGTCGGTCATCTGTTCCAGGGCACCATGATGGGCATCGGCATGCTGCCCGCCGGCATCATCCTCGGCATCATGATCATCCCCTTTATCTGCGCCATCATGCGCGATGTGTTTCTGACCACACCGAAGTTTCTTAAAGAGTCGGCCTACGCCCTCGGTGCGACGCACTGGGAAGTGGTGTGGAACGTGGTGCTGCCGTACACGCGCGTCGGCGCAGTCGGCGGTGTGTTCCTCGGACTGGGGCGCGCGCTCGGCGAGACCATGGCGATCACGTTCGTCATCGGCAACACGCACCGCTTCAGCGCCTCGCTGTTCGAGCCGGGCAATACCATTTCATCCACGCTGGCGAACGAATTCACCGAGGCCGTCGGCGATCTGCATACGTCTGCGTTGATCGAGCTTGGCCTGGTGCTGTTTATGATCACCTTCGTGGTTCTGGCGGTGGCGAAATTCCTGCTGTTCTCACTCGAGTCGCGTGATGGCACCAAGACCTGAACCAAGCGGAATCGATTGGCGTTACCTGCGGCGGCGCGCGGTCAACGTCATTAGTCTGACGTTCTCGGTGCTGGGCACGCTGTTCGGCCTGTTCTTCCTGTTTTGGATCCTGTGGACCACGGTGAGCTACGGCATCTCCGCCTTCGATTTGAAGCTGTTCACGCAATCAACACCGGCGCCCGGCAATACCGGCGGCCTGGCGAACGCCATTATCGGCAGTCTTATTATGGTGGGGCTTGCCACCGCGATCGGCACACCGATCGGCATTCTGGCGGGCACCTACTTGGCCGAGTTCGGGCGCAAGAAGCTGCTGGCCGATGTCATCCGCTTCATCAACGACATCCTGCTGTCCGCGCCGTCGATCATCGTCGGTTTGTTTATCTATGAATTAGTCGTCGTGCGCATCGGCCATTTCTCCGCGCTCGCCGGGGCGCTCGCGCTGGCGCTAATCATGCTGCCGGTTGTGATTCGCACTACCGAAGAAATGCTGCGCCTGGTGCCGAATACGCTGCGCGAAGCGGCGCTCGCGCTCGGCGCGCCGCGCTGGAAGATGGTTACGGGTGTCGCCTATCGCGCGGCGCTGAACGGCATCATCACCGGCGTGCTGCTCTCGATCGCGCGCATCGCCGGCGAAACTGCGCCGCTGCTGTTCACGGCGCTGAACAACCAGTTCTGGAGCACCGACCTCGGCCAGCCGATGGCCAATCTGCCGGTGGTGATTTTCCAGTTCGCCATGAGTCCTTATAAAGAATGGCATACGCTCGCCTGGGCGGGCGCGATGCTGATCACGCTGAGCGTGCTCGCACTGAGCATTTTCGCCCGTACCCTGCTGCGCAATGCCCGGATGGAACAATGACCAGCCTCCCGCTTCCACTCAAAGCCGCCACCAAGCTGCAGGTGCGCGACCTCAATTTTTATTACGGCGAGTTCCATGCGCTGAAGAACATCAGCCTCGACATCGGCACTAACATGGTCACGGCCTTCATCGGCCCGTCCGGTTGCGGCAAGTCGACGCTGTTGCGCACCATCAATCGCATGTACGAGCTGTACCCGGGCCAGCGTGCCACCGGCGAGATCCTGCTCGACGGCAAGAACGTGCTCTCGCCGCGCGCCGATCTGTTCCGCCTGCGGGCACGGGTCGGCATGGTGTTCCAGAAGCCGACGCCGTTTCCGATGTCGATTTACGAAAACATCGCCTTCGGCGTGCGCCTGTACGAGAAGCTGTCGCGCTCCGACATGGACGATCGCGTCGAATGGGCGCTGCAGCAGGCGGCGCTGTGGGGCGAAGTAAAGGCCAAGCTCGGCCAGAGCGGCATGAGCCTTTCGGGCGGCCAACAGCAGCGCCTGTGCATCGCGCGCGCGATTGCCGTGAAACCGGAAGTCGTGCTGCTGGACGAACCGGCCTCGGCGCTCGATCCGATCTCGACCCTTAAGATCGAAGAGCTTATCTACGAACTGAAAAAGAACTACACGCTCGTCATCGTCACCCACAACATGCAGCAGGCCGCGCGCGTCTCCGACTATACGGCCTTCATGTATCTCGGTGACATGATCGAGTTCGCCGATACGAACTCGATCTTTACCAATCCGTCCAACAAACAGACGGAAGACTACATCACGGGCCGCTACGGATAAGAACAATGACTCTCACCTAATTCTCCCTCTCCCCTTGTGGGAGAGGGTATGGGGAGAGGGGTAAGGCTGAACCAAGCACCCCTCTCCCACAATCCCTCTCCCACAAGGGGAGAGGGAAGCAAACTAAACTATTGGAGCTGCCATGGAACCGCTACACACGCACATCTCGCACCAGTTCAACGCCGAACTCGAAGACATCCGCTCGAAGGTGCTGCAGATGGGCGGGCTGGTCGAGCAGCAGATCGAACAGGCGCTGGAAGCGCTGATCAAGGGCGACACGGCCCTCGGCGAAGCCGTCATCCTGGGCGATGCCAAGGTGAACCAGTTCGACGTGACGATCGACGAAGAATGCAATCACATCATCGCGCGCCGCCAACCCGCGGCCGGCGACCTTCGGCTGGTCATGGCGGTAATCAAGACCATCGCCGACCTCGAACGCATCGGCGATGAAGCCGAGAAGATCGCGCGCATGGCCGTGCGCCTGGCCAACGAAGAGCGCCCCAAGAACAACTACGCCGAAGTGCAGACGCTCGGCAATCACGTGCGTTCGATGGTGCACGACGCGCTCGATGCCTTCGCGCGCATGGACATCGAGGCCGCGGTCAAGACGGCGCACGAAGACCGCATGATCGACCAGAAGTACGACGGCGTGATGCGCCAGATGATCACCTTCATGATGGAAGACCCACGCACCATCACGCGCGCGCTCGATGTCATCTGGGCCGCGCGCGCCCTGGAGCGCATCGGCGACCACGCGCGCAATATCTGCGAGTACATCGTGTACCTGGTGAAAGGCAAAGACGTGCGCCATACCACGCTCGAGCAGATCGAGCGCGAAATCCTCGGCCGCAAGAGCTAGCCCCGCACGACCGATCGCGGCGCGCCGATCGCACACCGGACGCCGGACTCGTACTATGCTTCAGAGTACCTTTCCGGACGCGAACGTGGAGACGTCCAAATAATTGTTCCCCTCCCCCTGAGGAAGAGGGCCAGGGTGAGGGGACCGTTCGACGTTATCAAACACCCCTCATCCCTTCCTTCTTCCCGCGGGAGAAGGAGAGCAACTTATTTGGCATCTCCCTAACGTGTAGAGTAGCGACCGGGAGAACATTGGAGCCGACGCTACATGGAATTCATTTACATTCAGTACCGCCTGCGCACCAACGACGGCCGCGAGATGGTGTTCCGGCTGCGTTTCGATCCCAAGACCTTCGAGATGGTCGAGTCGACGCCGGCCAACCCGCCGGCCTGGACTGCGCTCGAATTCCATAAGTGTTCGCATTGTCCGCTGACAACCGAAACCCATGTGCACTGCCCGGCGGCGCTGCGCATCGCACCCATCCTTCAGACTTGCGAACCGCTCGACGCCTTCACGCCGGTGCACGTGGAAGTTCAGCTTCCCGAGCGCACGGTGGTAGCGCAAAAGCCGCTGCAAAAAGCACTCGCCTCGTTGCTTGGCTTAGTCATGGCCACCAGTGGCTGCCCGCATACCGCGGCGCTGCGTCCGATGGCGCATTTTCACCTGCCATTTTCGACCGAGGATGAAACGCTCCAGCGCGTGACGTCGATGTACCTGCTGGCGCAACACTTTAAGAAAATAGACGGGAAGGAGGCCGGCCTTGAACTCGACGGTCTGGTCGAGCTGTACCGCCGCCTGCAGACCGTCAACGAGACCATGATTAACCGCCTCAAAGCCGCCGGTATCAAACCGGCTATGGCGCAATCGATCGTCCCGCTCGATCTGCTTTCGCACTCGATGCCGCTCAACATCCGCATCTCGCTTGAGCGCATCCGCACCACGTTCGAGCCGCTGATCGCCGCCAAATAGTAGTAGTTGTAGGTTGGGGTAAGCAGCGCGAACCCCAACAAGCCCAGCTTATTCTGGCACTGGCGTTGGGGTTCGCGCTGCTTACCCCAACCTACGCTTATCCTTCTTTTTGACCGTCACTCGCGTAAAATCTGGTATTCCAATCTTTCGACCGGAATCCCACCGTGGCTGTCGTCGTCGCAACCGAAGAAAATTTCGAATCGCTCGTGAATAACAACGAGCTCGTGGTCATCGATTTCTGGGCACCGTGGTGCGGGCCGTGCCGCGGCTTTGCGCCGGTGTTCGAGGCCGCCTCGGAGAAATATCCCGACGTCGTGTTTGCTAAAGTGAACACCGACGAACAACAGGCGCTCGGCAACGCGTTTCAGATTCGATCGATTCCGACGCTGATGCTCTTTCGTCAGCAGATCGTGCTGTTCTCGCAGCCCGGCGCCCTGCCCGGCTCGGCCCTGGACACGGTCATCCAGAAGGCCAAGGAACTCGACATGGAAGAAGTGCGCCGCGACATCGCCGCACAACAAAAGAACGATTCGAGCGCAACGTAAGGCCGACGCCGATGCAACCCATGCACGTTAATCTCCCCACTAACCGCCGCGAGCAAAAAGAGCGCTACGAGGTCAACAAACTCGCCAAGCGGTTGCGCGGCGCTGTCGGCAGAGCGATCGGCGACTTCAACATGATCGAAGCCGGCGACAAGGTGATGGTGTGTCTGTCGGGCGGCAAGGACAGCTACGCGCTGCTCGACATCCTGTTGTCGCTGCGCGAAAAGGCGCCGGTCAACTTTGAACTCATCGCGTTCAATCTGGACCAGAAGCAGCCCGGCTTTCCGGAACATGTACTGCCGGACTACCTGACCGCGCTCGGTGTGCCGTTTCACATCGAGACCGCCGACACCTACAGCATCGTGAAGCGTGTCATCCCCGAGGGCAAAACCACCTGCGGACTGTGCTCACGGCTGCGTAGAGGCATCATCTACCGCGTGGCGGCGGAATTGGGCTGCACCAAGATCGCACTCGGCCACCACCGCAACGACATTCTCGAAACGCTCTTCCTTAATATGTTCTACGGCGGCAAGCTCAAGGGCATGCCGCCCAAGCTGGTGACCGACGATGGCCGCCACATCGTCATCCGCCCGCTCGCCTACTGCCATGAAGATGATCTGATCGAATACGCCAAGGTCAAAGAATTTCCCATCATCCCGTGCAACCTTTGCGGTTCGCAGGACAATCTGCAGCGCCAAGCAATAAAAGAAATGTTGCAGCAGTGGGAGAAGAAATATCCGGGCCGCATGGAGTCGATGTTCCGCGCGATTCAGAACGTCGCGCCGTCACATCTGGCAGATCGAGAGCTGTTTGACTTCGCCAACCTGCGTTCGCAAGACACCCAATACGCCGATGGCGATCTCCTCTTCGATGAGGAGACTCGGCAAGACACCGACATGACGCGACGGTTGGCGGACGAAACGTAGTTTCGTAAAACCACCCATCGGAAAACCACTACAAAAAATTTGCCCGTGTTATCAAGGTTGTCAGAAAATCTGTTTAGTTTAGTAGTCGATAAATTACTCAACTTCCTTGCTCGCACACAATCCCCGCCTTTAAAATGCCGGCCGTCACCGCCGATCAAGAGGCGTCGCGATGTACCAAAACGGAATTTTGGTCCATCGCGATTGTCATCTAGATGATATTGCCCGGCGCTTTATCCACTAACATTCCAGGTATTCGAATAGTTCTATCGGTGGCGTAATCTGGTATTGGGTAAGCGTTAGGGACTCCAGGAGAGATTTTGTGATTGCTATTCGTAACCGTGTCCTCGCCAATTGGGTCGAGGAAGTTGCCCGTTTTACCAAACCGGACCGCATTCACTGGTGCGACGGGTCCGACGCCGAGAACGCTGAGCTCATCAAACAGATGCTCGCCGACGGCACACTTGAAATACTCAACCAGGAAACCCATCCGGGTTGCTATCTGCACCGCAGTCATCCATCCGACGTCGCACGTACCGAACACCTGACCTTTATCTGCAGCGAGCAGCAGACTGACACCGGCCCGACCAACAACTGGATGGCGCCGGCCGAAGCGCGCACGAAAGTGTGGCCGCTGTTCGACGGCGCCATGAAAGGCCGCACGCTGTATGTCGTGCCCTACCTCATGGGCCCCGACTCGTCGCCGTACAGCAAGGTCGGTATTGAAATCACCGACAGCGCCTACGTCGTCGCCAACATGCGCATCATGACGCGCATGGGCAAGATCGCGCTCGATCGCCTCGGCGACTCGACCGATTTCGTGAAGGGTCTGCATTCGCTCGGCGATCTGTCGCCCGAACGCCGCTTCATCTGCCATTTCCCGCAGACCAAGGAAATCTGGAGCATCGGTTCCGGTTACGGCGGCAACGCGCTGCTGTCGAAGAAGTGCTTCGCACTGCGCATTGCGAGCACGCAGGCGCGCGCGGAAGGCTGGCTCGCCGAGCACATGCTGATCCTCGGCCTCGAAGATCCGAAAGGAAACACGACCTACATCGCGGCGGCCTTCCCGAGCGCGTGCGGCAAAACCAACCTGGCGATGCTCATCCCGCCGCTGTCGCAGGCCGGTTACAAGGTCTGGACCGTGGGCGACGACATCGCCTGGCTGCGTCCGGGACCGGATGGCCGCCTGTGGGCGATCAATCCGGAAAACGGTTTCTTCGGCGTCGCGCCGGGCACGAACAACGAAACCAATCCGAACGCCTTGGCGACCATCGCCCGGAACACCATCTTCACCAACGTCGCAGTAACGAAAGATCGTCAACCGTGGTGGGAAGGTCTCGGCAAGCCGCCCGAGGGCACGACCGACTGGCGCGGCAACCCGTACGACGCCTCGAAGGGCGAACCGGCGGCGCATCCGAACTCGCGCTTCACCGCGCCGGCGAGTCAGTGCCCCGGCATCTCGCCCAAGTTCAGCGATCCGCAAGGCGTGCCGATCTCGGCGATCATTTTCGGCGGCCGTCGCGCCAGCCTCGTGCCGCTCGTGTACCAGTCGCTCGACTGGAACCACGGCGTGCTGGTCGGCATGATGCTCTCGAGCGAAACCACCGCGGCCGCCACCGGCAAGACCGGTGTGCTGCGTCGCGATCCGATGGCGATGCTGCCGTTCTGCGGTTACAACATGGGCGACTACCTCGCGCACTGGCTCAAGGTCGGCAAGGCCCTCAAGCACCCACCCAGGATCTTCAACGTCAACTGGTTCCGCCGCGGTCCTCAACGCGAATTCCTGTGGCCCGGTTACGGCGAAAACCTGCGCGTGCTGCGCTGGATCATCGAGCGCGCGAGCGGCGCTGCCAACGCTTCAAACAACGCGATCGAAACTCCCATCGGCTTCGTGCCGACCGCGGACGCGATCGACACACGCGGCCTCGACGTCTCGGCGAGCACGATGCAGGACCTGCTGCGTATCGACGCCGATGGCTGGACGCAGGAAATGGCCGACATCGGTGAGTTCCTGCATAAGTTCGGCGATCGTTTGCCGGCGGCGTTGAGCGCCGAAGTGAAACGCATCCGCGAACGTCTGGAAAGCGGTGCGGCGCGCAAGGCGAGCGGAGCCGTCGCGACGTCGGCCTAAGCAGCAGCGGTCAATCTCAAACGGGCCCGAAGCGAGTACTCGTTTCGGGCCCGTCTGTTTTTGCGCGGAAGAAATCGCGTCACGATGCGGTGGCCGAGAGCTTCTTCTCAAACCTCAAGAATGAACTCACCTGGCATTGCAGCTTCCGCCGTCGCGATGAAGCGCGCGCGGCGATCTTCGAGTACATCGAGGTGTTTTATAACCGTCAGCGTCTGCACCAGACGCTCGACTACGTGAGTCCGGTGCGGTATGAAAAGCAGCGAGTTGTCCTTTAACCAACTGTCCGTGGAAACGGGGGTACCTCAATCTGCCCCCTTTTCTCTCCAAAATCGGCACTGCACAACAACCGTTACCGCAAACTGTCAGTGAGCGTCCGTGTCTTTCGCCGGCCCAGGTCGCTCGATCACTTCTGCCAGGAGTTGCCGCATACGGCCGATCCCGTCCAGGTCCAGCGGTTTTTCGCCCGCTTCGCGCCGTTCGACGTTGTAGCGAGCGATGACACGAGCCGCCAAGGCGTTCGCATCGCCCGGTACGTTGTCGGGTTCGGTCACCATCTCAGCCACGCGTTTCGTCGCGGGCTTTTTGTGGGCGTAGTCGCTGCTGAATTTATGTGGAATTGACATGGCGTTCATTCCTTAATTTAAGTGGCGGACACCTATACATTTGCAAAGCCTACGCCACAATCCACCGGAACGTTGCCGTAGAGATACAAAAAATATAACCATTCTGTTTAGTTGACAGGGATGCTTGCTAAACAACGACGCGCGTCGTTGTCAAAGGTACCCTGTGAAACGTTCGAAATTGGAAATTAAGTAAAAACAATTTACTAAATTGTGCGAACCAACGGGGTAGTCTCATATTCCAATATTTCGCGCTACTCGCTCTACAAGAATATAAGGAGATCGCCATGCCCAGCGTGGTGGTCGTCATCGGACCGGGGTCTATCGGTCAAGCAATCGCCCGCCGTGTGAGCGCGGGCAAGCAGGTCTTGCTGTCAGTGCGAGCCGGCTTTTGAGTGACATGAACGGGAATCAAATGTCTAGGCGAAACGATCCACCAGCACAAACCCCCACACCATGATCACGAGCAGGATCGAGAGAATCACCGCCGCCGAACCCATGTCCTTGGCGCGGCCCGAAAGCTTGTGGTGTTCCGTGCTGATGCGATCGACGGTCGCTTCGATACCGGAGTTGAGCAATTCGACTATCAACACGATGAGCAGGCTGCCGACGAGCAGCGAGCGTTCGATGCCATTGTGCCCGAGCCAACAGCCGAGCGGCGCCATCACCACGAACAGGATTACTTCCTGACGAAATGCCGCCTCTTTGCGCAAAGCGGCGTGCAATCCCCAATACGAGTATTCCGCGGCGCGCGCAACGCGGCCGAAGTCCGTCAGGCTCGATACCATTTTTTTTCCAATTCCCATCAAAGTCTCCCTGCTACGCGAGAAAGTCGCCCTGCTTCGTTCGTCTGGACATTCAGTACGCTCATTTGTCCGGTCATATTAATTCTCCAGTTCCAACCCCGTGACATCGAATTGAAACAATCGAATGTGACACACGCATGACGAAATGCGCCTGTATCTGTAAACAAAACTTAACCTTGCCGCTTCATAGTTCGGTGCGTGAAATCTATGGAGCTTCACGACATGGCCCTCTCAACGACAAACACCACCAACGCCGCAGCGGCAGCGGGATTGCTGTCGCGTCTGTTTTTGCGAAACCGCTCACACTCCGCCGACGGCGTCGCGGGATATACGCGCGCGCCGCGGCATACCGGCATTCCAACGCAGGACATTCCGCGCGCGCCGCGGCGTGAACGCGTGCGCGTGCGCACGGTCTGGATCTCGGATGTGCATCTCGGCACGCGCGCCTGCAAGGCCGAGTACCTGCTCGACTTTCTCAATCACGTCGAGTGCGAACAGCTTTACCTGATCGGCGACATGATCGATTTCTGGAACCTCAAAGGCGGCTGGTACTGGCCGGCCTCGCACAATCGTGTGCTGCATAAGATCATGGACATGGCGGCGCGCGGCACTGAGGTCATCTACGTGCCTGGCAACCACGATGAGTTGTTTCGCGACTACGCCGGCGCGGTCTTCGCCGGCATTCGTATCGAGCCTTACGTCGTGCACCGCAATCCGGACGGCCGGCGCTTTCTCATCATCCACGGCGACGAGTTCGACACCATCGTTAAGCACAGCCGGTGGCTCGCCGTTTTCGGCAGCTGGCTTTACGACGTGCTGCTGTACGCCAACCGTTGGGTAAACCTTTTCCGTCGCACCTTTGGGCTGCGCTACTGGTCGCTGTCGGCGTATCTCAAGCACAAGGTCAAAAACGCGGTGAACTTCATCAGCAACTTCGAGCACGCACTCGCGCACGAGGCACGTCGTCACAAAGTCGATGGTGTGGTCTGCGGCCACATCCACAAGGCCGCGATGGAAACCGTAAACGGCGTGCTCTATTGCAACGACGGTGACTGGGTCGAATCGTGCACGGCGATGGTGGAACGTCCGGACGGATCGCTCGCGATCCTGAGCTGGACGGACGAAACCACCTGGCTCATCGACGAGCGCGCCACCGCGGCGCCGGCCGTGCGGGAGGCCGCTTGAATATTGTCATCATCAGCGATGCCTGGTATCCGCAGGTGAATGGCGTGGTCCGTACGATCACACGCACCGTGGAAGAACTGACCCGGCTCGGCCACAAGGTAGAAGTCATTGGGCCGGATCGGTTTCGCACCATCGCCTGTCCGACGTACCCGGAAATCCGGCTGTCGCTGTTCCCGAGCCGCAAGCTGCAGACGCTGATCGAGGCCGCCAATCCGGATGCCGTGCACATCTCCACCGAGGGCCCGCTTGGGCTAGCAGCGCGGCGCTGGTGCCTGAAGAATAAATTTCCGTTCACCACCACGTTTCACACCCAATTTCCCGAGTATGTATGGCTGCGCACGCGCATTCCGCTCGCGCTCAGCTATCGAATGATGCGCTGGTTCCACGGTCCGGCCGTGGTCACCATGGTGGCAACTCAAACGCTGCACGAACGGCTGTCGCACTGGGGCTTCCGGAATCTCGGCATGTGGTCGCGCGGCGTGAACACCGAGTTGTTCCGTCCGCGTGACAAGGCGTTCGTGAAAACGACACGACCCTTGTTTACCTACATGGGCCGCGTGGCGGTGGAAAAAAATATCGAGGCGTTTCTGAAGCTCGACCTGCCGGGAACCAAATGCGTGGTCGGCGGCGGCCCGGACCTGGAAGCGCTGAGGAAAAAATATCCAACCGTCATGTTCACCGGACCCAAGGAAGACGATGAACTCGCTCAGCATGTCGCGGCGGCGGATGTGTTCGTATTCCCGAGCCGCACCGACACCTTCGGGCTCGTTGTCATTGAAGCGCTCGCTTGCGGCGTGCCGGTCGCAGCGTTCCCGGTCCAGGGCCCGATCGACATCATCGAAAACGGCGTCACCGGTCAGCTCGACGAAGACCTGCGACAAGCGGCCATCAAGGCACTCGACGTCAATCCGCAACGTTGTCGTGAAGAGGCACTCAAGTACACCTGGGACGCCTGCACGCGTCAGTTCATCAGCCATCTTGAGCGGGCACACCCAACCACCGCAGCCGCGGCGGCTCTGCCTAGCTAAGAGCATCTACAAAATGAATCTTGGTGTTCGCTCCCGCTCCTTGCGGGAGCGGGAATGCACACATCGACGCCGTTTCATTGTGTTAGGCACTCTCTTAAGGAGCTTCTGATTTATTGCCCTCCTTGCGGGAGACGGAATCAATCAGTGCTTCCCTAAACCACAACCCTCGAACGCCGGTTCGAGGGTTGTGGCGTGCTGCTTTTATTTTGCGATCACCGTCACGGTGCTGGCCCACCGCGGGCCGTAGGAGCGATGCGCGCCGTCGGCGAACTGCAGGGTGAGCGTGTGCTTGCCCGGCGTCAGCGTAATCTCGGTTTCGCTCTGACCCTTCCCGTAGTGCAGATGCCTGTCGTCGGACGGCACCGGCTGCGCCACGGCGATCGGACCACCATCGATAATCAAGTGATGATGGCCGCTCTTGCGGTCGGAAATGTCCTCGCCGGCAGGACGGGTGGTAACACCCTCCAGGCCGAATTCCAGCTTCAACTTCGTCGGCACTGAGTCGCCGTCGTGAAGATTCTTGAAATAAACGTTCCCCGAGGCTGGCAGTTTGAAATCCTCGGCCGCCGCGCTGGCGGTGAAACCAAGAATGGAAATAATTGCGGCAATCGTTAAACGGTTCATGTCGTACTCCTAAATTTAAGTGGTAGTGACGGTGCCCCGCGATAGTATCAGGCGCGGTTGTCTGGATACCTACGGCGCAGACAAGCAAAAAGATTCGCCTCAACCGTGCGCCCGGCCTTGGGACGGGAATACGGCTGAAAAAATTTGTTACACTTGGACTACGCCAGCAGTTGAGCGACGTCGTCACCATGAACCCCACTCCGCACATGCCTGAATCACTAGACCGCCCGCACGATAGCCTCGAGCGCTTTGTGTTCGAGGACGCACCGATCCATGGACGCATCGTGCACCTCGATGCCACCTGGCGTGCGGTACTTGAACGACGCAATTATCCGGAGCCGGTACGCAACCTGCTGGGTGAAATGATGGCCGCCTCGGCCCTGCTCACCGCGACGCTCAAGTTTGAGGGCCGGATGATCATGCAGGTAAAAGGCGATGGCCCGGTGCAATTGCTGGTCGTGGAGTGCTCGAGCGAACGCGCGATGCGCGCCATCGCCCAATGGGAAGGCGATGTGCCGAACGGTACGCCGTCAGAACTGCTCGGCAATGGCCGACTTGTCATCACCATCGACCCCGCCGGCAAGGAGCGCTACCAGGGCATCGTCGAACTCGAAGGCGAGAGCATTGCACGCATTCTGGAAGGCTACTTCGAACGCTCCGAACAACTGGCCACGCGTCTGTGGCTGGCGGCCGATAACAATCAGGCCGCCGGCATGCTGCTGCAAAAGCTGCCGGACAAGGACAGCCCCGATCACGATGCCTGGAACCGCGCCACCCAGCTGGGCTCCACCCTCAGCCGCGAGGAATTAATGGCGCTGCCGGCCAAGGACATTCTGCATCGGCTGTATCACGAAGAAGACGTGCGGCTGTTTCAGCGCGTACCCGTGAGCTTTCGCTGCACCTGCACCCGCATCCGGGTCGAAAACGCCTTGCGCATGCTGGGCGAGCCCGAGATCCGCTCGATCCTGACCGAAAAAGGCCAGGTCGATGTCGACTGCGAATACTGCGGCAACCACTACGAGTTCGACGCCGTCGAGGTCGAAGAGCTGTTTACCGCCGGTCACACCACCGAAACCGGGCCCACCAAGCACTGAATTCCGCTCAAATCGGCGGTTTCAGCCGCCAAACAGGACTTGTCACGGGACTGTGGGTATAATGCGCGGCCTTTTTGGCCGTTACCTGGTAGACCCCTGTGATACAGAATCTTCGCAACATCGCCATCATCGCCCACGTTGACCACGGCAAAACCACGCTCGTGGACAAACTGCTGCAGCAGTCGGGCACCTTTGATGCCCGTAAAGAAATGGGCACCTGCGTCATGGACTCGAACGCGATCGAAAAAGAACGCGGCATCACGATCCTGGCCAAGAACACCGCCATCCGCTGGCAA
>Ga0209515_10002759_pt1 | contig 26287 bp, 23 predicted proteins | sample Subgroupgradi54m_FD_187454 | JGI IMG/M metagenome (GOLD analysis project Ga0209515, IMG submission 187454) | Subsurface groundwater microbial communities from S. Glens Falls, New York, USA - GMW60B uncontaminated upgradient, 5.4 m (SPAdes)... ... | reverse complement strand
CTGAATCTACCACTACGGTTGATCCGACGGTTACGACATCAAGCGGGCGCTCCGCTTTAATGACTACGGCATTACGGATCATCTCTTCAAGTTCTAAGATTTGACGCTCAAGAAGAGTCTGTTCTTCTTTTGTCTCCTGATATTCGGCATTCTCTGACAAATCTCCGAGGCTCTTGGCATGCTCAAGGCGTGCGGCAATATCCTGGCGTCTCGTTGTTTTAAGAGCATGCAACTCTTCTTTTAATTTTTCGAGTCCTTCTGCTGAAATGTATTCTGGCATAATATAGGAAGCTAATTTCTAAGTACAATACCTAACGATAATCAAGAATAGATTACGGGTCAAGCGTCATGGCTGTGGATAACAAAAACGGCCTCAAGCTGTTCACGCCACGCGCACAAAAAGCATGATATACGAAAACTTCCATGCTGTCAATCCGATCGACCCCATCATGTATTAAGAATTATGAATTAAGCATGAGAAAGAGGAGGCGAAACTTCTTCTCTCTACACTTAATTCATAATTCATGATTCATGATTCTTTATTCTATTCTGATATCTGGCGTAGTCGTGGCAATATTCCCTCCCGTATCAAGGGATTCATGCTTGGAATAATACCATTTCAAAATCTCCTTTGTAATAGGAGCAGCTATTGACGATCCTTCGCCTCCGTGCTCCACCATTACGGTAATCGCAATCTCCGGGTTCTCATACGGAGCGAATGCCACAAACCATGCATGGGGAGATTTTATACCCGCTTGCGCCGTACCGGTTTTAGCAGCTACCAATATGGGCAGATCATTCAAACTTCTTGCGGTTCCCGCAGTTACAGCCTCTCTCATGCCAATTCGCACTTGCTCGAGATGTTGCCCATCAATGATATCTTTGCGGATAATATAAGGCTTTATTTGTTTTATTATATTTCCCCCATCATCCAAGACCGCATCAAGCAAGTGAGGCCTGTAGAGCGTTCCACCATTGGCAATAGCGGCAATCATGGCGGTAATTTGCAACGGCGTAATTTTTACTCCGCCCTGACCGATGGATACGTTGTACGTATCGCCCACGCGCCACAACGGATCTTTTGGATCAAACAATGCCTTATTCGAAGGGTCGGGAAAAAATCCCTCCTTCTCTCCCGGCAGATCAATTCCAAGCTTACTGCCGATTCCAAATGCATGTGCATATTTCTTCAGCCGGTCAATGCCAAGTCCTTTCTGATCTTTATATCCCCCGCCGATCATATAAAAATATACATCAACTGAATTTGCTATCGCATCATAAAAATCAACCCATCCGTGATTTTTCCAATCTTTGAAGATCGACGACTCGCCCGGATGATAAGGGTTGGGAATCTCAATGTATCCTTGAGTAAATACTTTTTTATGCGGATCGATAATATGCTCCTGAAGCGCTGCAGCGGCAAAGAGCGGCTTGATAACCGAGCCCGAAGGGAACTCTCCCGCAATACTCCGGTCAAACATCGGAGAAAGGCGATTAGAGAGCAGCTGCTGAAATTCTTTATTGCTTATGCTTGAGCTTAATTTATTACTGTCAAAACCGGGAAAACTCACGAGCGCGCGTATCGCCCCGGTACGGACATCCATCACGACCACGCTCCCGCCGTTTGCCCCATTGGTATAGCTTTTCAAAAGATCATAAGAAACGTTCTGAAGATCACCGTCGATAGTAAGCAAAAGCGGAGACCCGTTGACTGGGGTTTGGGTAAGACGAAAACGCGTTTCTTTTCCTTTGGAATCCACCTCCACAATTTTCTTGCCCACTGTTCCGCGAAGCTGCGCATCATAAAACTGCTCAAGTCCGCTTTTGCCGATAGATTCCTCAAACTTAAACTGGGAATTTGCCTGCATGTCATTTCCAGAAACCTTGCCAATGAAACCGACAAGATGAGAAAGCGCATAAGGATTCTTATATTCCCGCCGATAGCTTTCAATGACTACAATCCCCTGAAGAGCGTCACGTTTCGCATTAACCTCCGCTACCATATCAAGCGGTATATCGCGCGCAATCACCAGCTCGTTAGGAGCATCTTTTACCGAGTAATCTTTCGGAAAACCTAAATCAGAGAAAAACGAACTATCTTTTTTAAGAATACCACTCAATGACCCGAGAACGATTTTTAACTGATCCGAAGGGCTTACCGTTTTTTGTGCAGTTATGCAATCAACTTTAACAACAGACGGTGAAGGGTACACGTTACCCTTAATATCAGTATCGGAAATATAAGAAGTCGGACATGTTTTTGCGCTTTCTTTTTGAACTGCTACGGCATTGATAAATGCGTCTTTTTCAAAAACAATACTGAATGATGGGATATTCTCGACAAGAGGTGTATGATTTTTATCATAGAAAATACCGCGCGGAGGAAACAATGTGCGTGTTACAAAGCGGTTTTCCTGCGACTGCAGATAGAACTCATCACCGCGAGTGATCTGCAGCGATCCCGCACGAAACATCAAATAGCCCATACCAAGAAATGTTATGGACAAAAATAAAAACGAGGAAAGCTTACCAATGGGCTTTTCGATCTTTCCCTCCCATATAGTTCCGCCCGCATTGAGCGCGCTAATCGAATCAGCCAATATTTCATCCGGATCAAGGAGTGATCCGTGTGGTCGCGAAAAACTTTTTTTTCTCATAAGAGATGGATAAGCGATACAGCAGGTACTATCATGATACGAAACCCAATGAAAAGAATAAAAGAGCAAAGAACCACCACCGGACGCGACTCCGTATTGGAAAAAAAGGACTTCATCGGCTCGCACATCCATGCGAGTGCCGCCAGAAGAAGCGTGTATGTCCCTGCGGGTAGAAATCCAAGCGTGTCCATTATTATACCTGCACACAGGGCAAGAACAAGGCGCTCTCCCAAATCAAAACGCCAGAACCAATAACAAATCACCCCAACCATCAAAGGCGGCACAAACCCTCCCGCGACTTGGCCGAATAGAGTGTCAAAAATAAAACCAAGCCCGATGCTCGCAAAAAGATAAAGAAACGTCTTCATTTAATTACTTATTACCGGAAACAACAAATACCTCTTCCTCCTGATCCGGGTGACTCAAAAGCACTGCCCGCACTTCTTTGAAAGCTCCTGTCCCGCTTGTCTCCACGCGCACTACTTCGCCCAAGAGATACGTAGCGGCACTTCCTTTCATCATCACAAAATCGCCCATACGAATAACCGCATCCTGGGGCAGCAACTCAAGAGAAAATCCGCGGGCGCCCAAACCCTTGGCAAATGCCTTCACTCCCGAAGGAAGCAGCTCGGCATCGAATACCTGCTCTGCATTGGAAGCAATGCCTACTTTCGCAAATGCATCCTGCACGTCATCAACTGTTCCCACCAAAACTCCGTCTGCGTCTATCACCACGGAACCCTTCGCAATGTTATCATTGTCGCCCCGATCAATCATCATGTATTCCTTTCCCAGTTCCCTGCCGTAATAAAGCACATGCACACCCCTTAAACTCACTTTATTTCTATCCCTAAAACTAAGCGCTGCACGCAAGCGATCATTTTCATGCGTGAGCTCCTCAAGTGACGCAGCAGCTGCAGCAAGCTTTTCCTCTCTGTTGCCTGCCTCGGCATCAGGAGAATATGCGCCATTTTTCCATAAACGAAACGCATTCAACGGATGCATAACATAGCTTGCAACGCTAAAAACCTCTCCCTTGACAAATCGCACAGGAGGAGACGCATTGAAAAAAATCAGCAACCCCAGAAGGATCACCGAACTAACCAAGTAAAATAATGAGCGTCGACGCATCTGGGCAGGTTGTAGCTGTAGCTTGTAGCTGGTAGGCAAAGAAACGGACTATCCGCAGACTACAAGCTATAAGCTAATTCCTACAAGCTAGTTAATGGGGGACTTTTTCGAAATCCGTGCTCACTAGAACTTCTTTCAAAGAGTCAATATCCTCAAGAATAATACCCGTGCCGCGCACAACCGCAGTAAGCGGATCTTCCGCAACTCTAACCGGAATCTTTGTCTCTTCCTGAATCAAATGATCTAAGCCGCGCAAAAGCGATCCTCCGCCCACGAGTATAATGCCGCGATGCATGATGTCGGCCACCAACTCCGGCGGTGTTTCCTCCACTGCTGATTTAATCGCATTGACGAGAACATTGATGGAGTGACGCATCGCACGGCGGATATCGGCATCATCCACGATCAGCTCTTTGGGAAGTCCGGTCACTAAATCTCGGCCGCGCATAGTTGCCTCCATAGGTTCAGAAAGTTCATGCGCCGATCCGATGGCAATTTTAATATCTTCTGCCGTGCGCTCGCCCAAAAGCAACTTAAATTCATCACGGGCAAAGCGAATAATATCTTCGTTCAATTTATCTCCCGCGATGCGCAGATTTTTTGAGACAACAATTCCGCCGAGAGAAATAACGGCAATATCAGACGTTCCTCCGCCGATGTCCACCACAAGAGACCCCACTGCCTCTTGTACGGGAAGACGCACCCCAATTGCTGCTGCCATGGGCTCTTCCACAAGATAAACTTCTCTTGCTCCGGCATTTTTTGCGGCATCCTCTACGGCACGCTTTTCCACTTCGGTAACACCCGAAGGAATCCCAATCACCACGCGAGGGCGCGCAAACATGGAATACGTGTCTTCATGCACCTTGCGGATAAAATGCTTAAGCATTTCTTCCGTCACCTCAAAATCAGAAACCACGCCCGCAACCAACGGACGTGTTGCTACGATTTGAGCGGGCGTACGACCCACCATGCGCTTTGCATCCGTACCAATAGCCACGATCTGACCTGTCTTTTGATTTATCGCCACCACCGAAGGCTCATTGATCACAATGCCTCGTCCCCGCACATAAACAAGGGTATTTGCCGTACCCAAATCAATGCCGATATCTTTAGAAAAATATCCAAAAAGTTTATTAAGCATGAGAGTGTCAGTCCTGCATCCAGTTCTCCATTAAAACATTTCAAACAGTTCAACTTCCGAAACAAACTCCGCTTTTGCGCCGTTGCGCGCTTTTACTTCTATCACGTTCTTATCAATCGTTTTTTCGCTTATCACTACTCGCCACGGGATTCCAATCAGATCCGCGTCCGCAAATTTCTCGCCTGCCGATTTATCTTCGCGGTCATCGTATAACACCTCAATACCCTTTGCAAGCAAGTCATGATACAGTTTTTCAACGGCTTTCTTCACCTCACCCCGCGCGCTTGAAAGCTCAACGAGATGCACCCGATACGGGGCGATCAACTCCGGCCAGATGATTCCTTTACCGTCGGCAAGCACTTCCACCACCGTTCCCATAAGACGGCCAAGGCCAATTCCGTAGCAACCCATGATCACCGGCTGGTTATTGCCTTCTTTATCCTGAAACGTAAAACCGAACGCATTCGAGAATTTTGTTTTCAATGGAAAAATATTTCCCACCTCGATTGATTTTGCTTTAGTAAAATCACCTCCACCGCATTCGGGACATGCGGGCGTTTCGTTTTTGATCTCGTCATTGATCGCCATTCTGCAATTGGTACAGATAAAAATCGTATCTTCTCCGGCATCCGTAACCGTCTGAAACTCGTGGGAATATTTAGAAAATGTTCCCCCTGATGCGCTCGTAAGAAACGTCTGATCTCCAATGCCTGCGCGCTCAAAAATACTGCGATATGCTTTTTTCTGGATGTCATAAAATCGCTCAAAATCCTCCGCGTCGGCATGGAACGAGTAGCAGTCTTTCATAATAAATTCTCTGCCACGTAAAATCCCTGATTTCGCGCGCAGCTCATTGCGAAACTTCGTCTGAATCTGATAGACCGCCAATGGAAGATCGCGATATGAATCTACAAATTTTTTTACAAGCGGAGTCACGATTTCTTCATGGCTTTGTCCGAGCACTATTTTTTTTCCGCTCGCAAGTTCGGTATGAAAAAGCACGTCAATTTCGCCGCGGCCCGTCTGAATATAATTCTCAATCGGATGAAGTGCCGGCAAAAGCAGTTCCTGCGCGCCCGTGGCATTCATTTCTTGGCGAATCACTGCTTCAATTTTTTTGATCACGCGAAGTCCGAGCGGCAGATATTCATACACGCCGGCAAATGTTTTCTGCACAAAACCTCCGCGTTCAAGAAAAATAGCGTTCTTTGACACCTCATCTTTGGGTGATTCTTTGATTGTTTTTCCAAATAATTCAGATTGCCTCATGCACGCATTGTACTCCAAGGTTATAAAAAAGAAAATTGACTTAATGTCATGGACATGTTATTTTGCTACATATTTCAAAACGACCTCGCGGTCGTTTTGTAGATTACATCTCAAAATTGTCATTCCCGCGAAAGCGGGAATCCAGATTCTCTTTTTTGATTAAAGAGGGTCTGGATTCCCGATCAGGTCGGGAATGACATGCAGAATTTTAAATATGCTCTAGTATTTAATTATTTTCTTGTTCTTTCCAATATATCAATCTTCTGCGTCAGTTCCTCAATTTTTTCATCTAACGCTATAATATGATTAAAAACATCCCCATTTTTTTCACGAAACCTACCAGAGACACCAATGCCACCAACGATATCTTCCAAACTTAAGATTCTTTTTTCAAGCCGTATTATCCACAAAATCGGAATTAAGACTAAGCCACCAAGTACATAGATATAGTTCATAAAAAAATTAAAGAGCTGCAATCCGCTTTACGTGTTCTACTAATGTTGCGGTATAGCCAAACTCATTATCATACCAAGAAAATACGACCACCAGATTACCATCGGTTACTTTCGTAAGCTGCGAGTCCACTACCGCGCCGTACGGCTCGCCGATAATATCAGACGACACCAGTGCATCATTAGTAACTTTCAATACCTTCATCCATCGCGCATCTTTGCTTGCATTCACGAGAAGCGCATTTACTTCTTCTATGGTCGTTGATTTAGTCACAAGAGCGGTAATCACGCTCAACGATCCGGTAATTGAGGGAACACGTACAGAAACTGCGTCAAACTTTCCCGCAAGATCCGGAATTGCCTGAATAACCGCCTCGGCTGCACCCGTGCTCGACGGCACGATGTTTACCGCAGCCGCTCGTCCCCGGCGTAAGTCTTTCGAGTCAGGGCCGTCTACCAATTTCTGCGTTGCAGTATATGAATGCACGGTCGTCATACTCGCTTTTTGGATGCCAAGACTCTCATGCAAAATAGCCATCACGGGCGCTACCGAATTGGTCGTGCATGACGCGTTGCAGGTAATCGGTTTTGCCGATGCAAAACGATCATCATTCACACCGATCAATGCAGTGGTTACATCTCCCTTTGCCGGAGCGGTAATAACCACGCGCTTAGCACCGGCGGCAAGATGCACGGACGCTTTTTCTCCATCCGCGAAAAATCCCGTAGATTCTATGACAATATCAATGCCCAAATCTTTCCACGGAAGCTTGGCCGGATCTTTTTCCGCAAATACTTTTATTTCTTTGCCGTCCACGATGATCTTGCCCTCGCCCGACGCCACGTCTTTGGCATATTTACGATACACAGAATCATACTTCAAAAGATAGGCAAGCGTAGGAGTGTCAGTAAGATCGTTCACCGCCACAATCTCAAAATCAGAAAGCCCAAATGCTTCCCGAAAAAACAAACGACCAATACGTCCAAATCCATTGATTGCAATTTTTTTCATAGAATATTTTTATAACAAATCCTCTATCTCAGTTTGAATTGACTAATTCTTCTGTGCCTTCCCTATCCCATATCCACCAAATGCTCCAATAAGCAAAGATAATATCTGCGTGAGAAATTCTTTCGCAAAAAATAAAACAAGAATAATAATAACTAACGAAGCGATTAATGCTCCAATGAAATAGAATTTTTTATCATAGGAATCTATTTTCTTATCTTCATGGATAAAACCATAAACCTTATTACGCTGCGCTAATAATTCATCAACTTGCTTTTCTGTAGGAGTAAAAGAATTCTCTCCTAAAACTTTTTGCATCATTATTGAAAAAGAAGTTTCTTTTTCTGAAACTAAAGACTCTCTCGGTTCTTGTTGTACCACTTTTGTTTCCTCAGGCATATTTTTTCTCTTTGGAAGAAATATTAAATAACATGGAGTATTTGTCCTTATTCTCACTTAACACTTCCATCCATTTATTCAGTCCTTGAATCTCCTTCTTTGTTTCTTTAGATAAAACAAATTTTAATAATAAATTCATCTCATCATCATCAATTTTACCTTCTTCTTTTACCTTAAGAATTAAATCAGTAAGTTCTAATAGACCATCACCATAATCTGTTTGGGTCTCAGTAATAAGATTATAAAACTTATCAATTTTTAAGTTTTCATTTTTAATTCTATCTTTCATAGATTTATCATAATTTCTATATCTTATATAAAGATAGCGCAGGAAGAAACTTCAAATTCTATTAATGTTAGTATTACCATACCTCTATTTCATCGCCTGCGCAACGCGGTCGAGCGCGCGGGCGTATACCGCTTCGCGCCATGAGATATTATGAGCATCTTTTGCCTCCGCCACCGCCAGAAATGCCTCGACCATCTTCTCTTCAATGGCGGCAAGTACACGATCTTTTTCCCAGTAATCATTGGCTTTCGACTGTATCCACTCAAAATACGATCCCACCACTCCTCCGCCGTTTGCTAAAATATCGGGAATAATTTCCACGCCTTTGGGAACAAGAATGGCATCGGCTTCAGGAGTAACGGGACCATTGGCCATTTCCAAAATTACTTTCGCCTTTACCTCTCCTGCATTCTCGTCCGTAATTTGATTTTCCAAGGCCGCAGGAATTAGAATATCCGCCTGCAATGTCAAAAGACTTGCATTGGTGCAGTCATGGCACAAATTGGCGCGCGATGAGAGCGGATAGCATTTGTTGCGATCAATCATGCCTGTTTTTTCTTTTGTATCGATCAGCTGCGGGATTTCAATGCCATCAGGTTCACACATGCCTCCTTTGGAATCTGACACGGCAATTATTTTCATCCCGTGCCGGGAAAGAAATACGGCGATATTCTGTCCCACATTGCCAAACCCCTGAATCGCCACAGTGATATTCTTTATATCAGAAGCAAGCGGCTTGCGATTCAAATACTCGCGCAGTATCACATATCCGCCAAAACCCGTTGCCTCTTCCCGGCCTTTTGAACCTCCTTTTTCTACCGGTTTACCGGTGAATGCCGCAGGCGTTGGAACTCCCACGATCTTACTATACTCATCGGTCATCCATTCCATGATCTGACCGTTAGTGCCCACATCGGGTGCGGGAATATCTTTATCAGGCCCGATGTAATCTGCAATTGCACGCACGTATCCGCGAGAAAGTTCTTCAAGCTCTCGATGCGAGAGCGATCGGGGATCCACTGCCACCCCACCTTTTGCACCGCCATAAGGGATTCCCATCAGCGATGTTTTCCATGTCATCAGACTGGCAAGCGCTTTTACTTCATCAAGATTGGAATCCGGATGAAACCGAATACCGCCCTTGTAGGGGCCAAGAGCGTTATTGTGTTGCACGCGCCAGCCGGCAAATTTCTTTTCCGTACCATCATCCATCTTTACCGGAATCTCAAAAGCAAGAATGCGATCGGGAGTTCCCAATTTTTCTTTTATTTCCGTAGAAAGGTTAAGCACGCTGGCTGCACGATCTACCAGCATGGTGGTGTGTTCAAAAAAAGTTGACATAAAATTTGCTTATTGCCCTTTATTTTCGTTTCAATATATAATTATACGCCGACAACGCCGCCTTCACCCCGTCCCCCATGGAAATATTATTTTGCTTGAACGGATCGTCGGTGATGTCACCTGCCGCAAACACACCGGGACGGGACGTAGTGGCAAGTTTTGAATCAATGATCACCTGCCCATACATGTCTATATCCACCAATCCCTTTGCAATATCTGAATTCGGCACTGATCCGATTTCCACAAACACACCCTGCACGTCAAGCGTTTTGTCCTGATTGCTCGTACCATCCGTATATACAAATCCATTCACAAACTTTTCTCCCATGATCTGCTTAGCACGAGCCTGAAAAATAATTTCGGTATTTGGATTTGCTCTCACTTGGTCTTGCGTTACAGGGTCGCCTTTTAAGACACCGGAAAATTCAAGCAGATAAACTTTCGTTGCATACGCCGCCAAATCAACCACTGCTTCCAGTCCCGCATTACCCCCGCCCACCACTGCCACCGCTTTTCCCTTAAAAAGCGGAGCATCGCAGGTGGAACAATACGCCACTCCTTTGCCGTTAAATTCTTCCTCACCCGGAATTCCCAGCTTTTTGCGCCGAGCTCCTGCGCACAAAATCACTGTCTTGGCCTCAAAGGTATTTCCCTTATCCGTCACTACTTCGAAATCACAAACATTTTGATCATTGCACCGTATCGCTTTTACACTTACGGCCTTTTCTGGCATTTTCAAGTCAACAAAATCCGGAAAGGACTTCACATGCTTTTCCATTTTTTCCGACAGATCAAATCCGGAAATATGCTGCTCGCCTATCCAGTTCTGAATATCGTCAGACACGATAGACTGCCCGCCAAATCCCTCGGTGAGCATAAGCGTTTTTAATTGTTTGCGTGCGGTATAGACCGCAGCGGCAGTTCCTGCCGGGCCTCCGCCGATGATGATGATGTCGTACATAAAATTTGATGCCTGATTATTTCGCCTCTTTCGGATCCACGCCTCCCATAAATGAAGGCACGTCTTCCGGAGCGTGATCCAAGAATGATTTATAAAAATTCTTAATATCGGTTTTTTGCTGATCGGAAAGATGATCACCTGATACATTAAACTTATATACATGAGTCCATGCCGCTACCGCCACATCGGCATCATTAGCAGGTCGCGGAGCCATGACAAGCTTAAGCCCCCCAAATCCGTCAACAATTGATTTCAATTCTTTCACCACGTCACCCGATACAGAGGGTTTATAGGAAATCCAAATACCTCCATGCTCAAGATTATGAATAAAAATCTTATCATTCACTTCATAATCATACACAGCCCAGTTTGCCGGACTTCCATAGTGAGCGCCCGATGACGGCGGGTTTGAATTATATTCTTTAGGCAGCGAATCATTAAGCCCGATATGCTCCCGTCCCACTTGTTCAAAGCTAAGAGTCTGATCCGGCGGGAGAATGGTTGTCTTCTTTTGAATAATGATAATAAACCAAACAATAGCGCCGATTATCAACACACTCCCCCCTATCCAATAAAAACGCTTGAGATTCTTACGGCGGATTGCTTGATTTATACGCTGCTCCGTGAAGTCATTCATAGATGAAATAGTAACAAATTATTATCTCGCAATCAATTTCTTAAACTCCTCAACCATTGGCACATCATTAGGATCTGCACCGTAGCCTTTTGCCGTATGATATGCCGTCCAATCAGCAATATACAAAGAGGAAAATATCTTTTCAAAACGGCTGCTCCCTTCAACCTCAACCATTACCGTAGGAATATGGCGCGCAATATAAAGCTGCGCTAAAATCTCCATGCGCTTTTGGACGCGCGGATGATCTTCGTCATCGCGCAACAAAATGCCATAAAAATTATTTGAAAGCGATGCGGATGATTGTATCGCGTCAAAACCCGTCATCTCATTGTGATTTAATTCCGGAAGCACATTCATGAACGCGGGGATCTTTCCGGTTTCATTAAATTTAATCTTCCAGTTATACGCAATCGCCTTGTTGCGCATCGACGCATATATAAGAGGCACGCGGCCAAACATATCCTCGGCAAGATTTTTACCCGTCTTTTCCAAACGCGAAGGGATTACGGTTTGGGCAAGCGCGCGCAATTCCGCCGATACGCTTTCCTGGCGCATAATTTTTAAAAGCGCCTTCATACTAAACCCAAGAGCCGATCGAGGCTGAATGCCGATATCAGGCATTTTGATATAGGGAATCTTTTCCTGTTCCGCACGGTCAATAAGTGTGCCGCCAACCGCAATCACGCACGTCGGCATATTGCGCGTTATCGCAGCAGAAAGTCCGTCGAGCACTTCTTCCGTATTACCAGAGTAAGAACTTGCGATAAAAAGCCTGCGGGCCACATGCTCGGGCTTTAATGCAGGCAGACCGTAATCTTCATGAATGATGATATCCAAAAGCGGATTCCAGCATTTTAAAATATCAGCTGCCAAATGCGACCCGCCCATGCCCGATACTACAAACTTCTCATACACGCCGAGCTTCTCGGCAAATTCAATTTCCGGCTCAAAGGCCAGCTGTGCATTCTGTTTTGATATCGCGTCGTACATCTCCATATAATCTGTATAACATCCAATAAACAATAATTGATTCGCATCCCCGTATTGTCATTCCCGCCCCCGATCAGGTCGAGGGTAAACTCCGGCGGGAATCCAGTCCCTTCTCTATTTTTTTTAAATCTGGATCCCCGCTTGCGCGAGGATGACAGAAAAATCAGAAAAGATTAACAATATCCTTATACGTCACTATCGCCATCAAAAGAAGCAGCATCGCAAAGCCGATCTGATGCAGGCGCGCCTCCATCTGACCGTTCATGCGTACTCCCCGTATCTTTTCAAGAAACACAAAAAACATCCGACCTCCATCAAGCGCGGGGATGGGGAGCGCATTCAATACGGCGAGGTTTACCGAGAGCATAGCCACAAACTGCAAGATATAACTGATTCCCAATACTTGCACATCTCTTCCAAAGAGATAAATACCCACCGGACCTGACACCGACACGCCGGCTCCTCCATGAATAAACAACTGCCCGACAATAAACACAAGTCCCCCGATAACGGCAAGCAGCGTTTGCCACACCGTTACTGCGCCGACTATCGGCGCCTTATACCACGCCACGCGCATTGTGGTCAGCCGTCCCAAGCTCACGCCCAGCGGCCCCTCGCCTTGCGGCGAATCAACGCGGGGAGTTATGTTAATTTCCTTTATCTCGCTTCCGCGGCGAACCATCACCGATATTTCTTCCCCGCGAAATCCATCGACAAAATTGCTTACGTCTTTTTCCTGTTCAATACGAAGGGAAATATCCCCTCCTTTCATTTCAAAAATCTGATCGCCGAAGCGAAGACCTTTATATTCCGCAGGTGAATTGGGCGCTATGCCCACGATAGAAACAGGGAGACTTGAATTCTCGCTCTCTGCCAACTGCGGAGTTCCAATGGCCGCTCCCACACTAAAAAGCACCCAAGCAAGCACCAGATTCATAAAAACCCCCGCTCCCAATATCAATAGTCTCTGCCATACCGGTCGTGTTATAAAACTGTCGCGTGATCCCTCGCCCTCTCCCTGTTCTCCGAAAATTTTTACATATCCTCCAAAGGGAAGGGCGTTAAATGAGTATTTAATTCCGTTTTTTACACGAGAAAATAAATGCGGCGGGAATCCAAACCCAAATTCCTCCACCCTCACCTTCAGCCAAATAGCAACATAAAAATGCCCAAGCTCATGCACGAGAATAAGAATACTAATTGCGATACATAACATGATAGCTGTGGCCATAAAAAACACTCTGTCATTCTGAGCGCAGCGACTGCCAGTAGGCGTCCCGCGAGGGAAGAATCTCATAAGATCCTTCATTTCATTCAGGATGACTACTAAGACTAGGGTCTTAATTTAAAAAGATACTCCACATTCCCCTCCGATCCGCGAATCGGGGATTCAATCTTGCCTTCGATCTTCCAGCCATTGTCATCAAGCCACGCCGTAAAATCAGCAAGCAGATGCTCACGCGAAACATCATCTTTCACAATACCATGACGAAGCATTGAAGGATCACGCACCTCATATTGAGGTTTAAAAAGCGCTATCACAAGACCGCCGGGTTTAAGTAAACGTTTTGCATGCGGCAAAATATCCTCAAGTGAAATAAGCGATATATCAATCGTAGCAATATCGGCCAATTCGGGCAATTCTTCAAGATGGCGGATATCCGTCCCCTCCATCACCACCACACGCGGATCCTCGCGAAGCTTGAGCGCAAGCTTACCTTTTGCCGTATCCACGGCATACACCTTCACCGCTCCGCGTTCCAATGCCACTTGAGTAAACCCTCCGGTAGCAGCGCCGATATCAATGCACACCATACCCTTCACATCCACATCAAATGCCTTGAACGCGCCATCAAGCTTATACGCCGCTCTTCCCACATACGCCGGAGGCTTTTTTACTTTAATCAACATAGAATGCAAAATCATCTGCGCGGGTGAAATTGCTTTCTGCCCCTCCACAAACACCCGTCCCTCCGTAACAATAATAAACGCCTCACGCTTATCAGCGGCATCTCCGTGCTCAATCAAAAAATAATCCAGCCGCTGTTTTTTCATGGGAATTTTTTTACTCATTCATTTTATACCTCTGACATATTTTATCGTCAAAAGCAACTGTTGCATTTTTTACAACAACTCAATTTTTTAACTCTCAGTTGTCATCCCCGCGAAAGCGGGGATCCAGAGCCTCTTTTTATATTTCCTAAAAGAACCTGAATTCCTGCTTTTATGGAAATGACAGAAAAAAATAAGGTAATTATCACTAAAATCCATATTTTTTCTTTCTTAATAATCTGGATTCCCGCTTTCGCGGGAATGACAAAAGGAATAATAACAGTATGCATTTTTTGCATATTGCTTTTTCCCAGTACAGACTACACCGCCATAATCTCCTTCTCTTTTGCCAGCGCGATATCTTCGATTTTTTTATTGAGGTCGTCTACTATTTTTTGGATATCATTGCGTTGGCGGAAGCGGACGTCTTCGGTGATTTCTTTTGCTTTGAATTGATTATCAATGGCGCGGAGATTGTCTTCGCGCTCTTTACGCACGCTTATGCGAGCATCTTCCACATAGCGGCCAAGAAGCTTTACCAAATCTTTTCTGCGCTCTTCGGTGAGCGCGGGAATGGTAAGACGGATCATATCGCGATCCGCTATCGGATTGATTCCGAGAGGGGAAGATTGAATTGCTTTTTCGATCGGCTGCATGGCGCCCTTGTCCCATGGCTGGATCGTAAGCGTACGCGCATCGGGATTGCCGATGGCGGCAAGCGCCTTAAGCGCGGTCTTACTGCCGTAGTAATCCACCTCCAAATCTTCGATCAAAGCGGCCGTTGCGCGCCCCGTGCGAAGCGAACCCATTTCGGATTTTAGATGCTCGATAATACTGTTTCCTTTTTGTTTAAAATCTTGCATATATTTTATATTTAGAAATATATTCTTTATTTCCCTATCACCGCAAACATAAGTTTTGAATCATTGGAATTAATCATGAGACGCTTTATATTTACACCTGCGGGAAGCGGGATATCACTCCATGTCATCCCCCCGTCCGTTGATTTATTGAGCTCCCCGCTTGCAGCGATGAACATAATACTGCTCTTATGAGGATCGATCGCAAGCGCTCGCACCGGCAGCAAGTCCTTATTGAAAAGCAGATTCATTTCTTTCCACGTAAGGCCCGCATCATCGGAGCGCAACAACGATTTCTGAAAGGCCAAATACGCACGAGAGGCATTATTGGAATCAAGCGTGAACACCGTATCCAAACCTTTAGGTGGACTGCCGAAAAGATCATAGAGCGTGGGCGAATAATGCTCAAGCGGAGGCCGTTCTCCCGCAGGCGTTCCCAAAGGATCGCTCCAGTCATTGCCTCCGGTAACCGATTTCAGCACTTCGCCATCTGCATTGATTGCATAAAGCTCGGACACATCATATGGGTTTGCAATAAGACGCATAAGAGGTTTGGCAAGTATTTTTTTAATGCGCCATGTAGTGCCCGCATTCTTTGTTTCAATAAGAGTTCCTTCCCCTGTAACTGCAAGAATATGCTTCTTATCCGTAGAATCTATCACTATATCATACACCGGAGCACGCTCCTTGCTTGTCACATAAAGCTCTTTAAAATGCATACCCGCATCGTCGGATCGCAACACGCGGCCGTGAGTTTTTTCATACACCGCCACGTAAACAGTATCTGCATTCGGACCAAGCAGTTCAACGTCATAGACATCGGCATCAGAAACCAGCACGCCTCCTGCGTCGATAACCTTATTCCACGTAAGTCCCCGATTCATACTTTTCCAAAGACCTGCGCCGGCGCCTGTCATAAACATCACGTCAGGATCTTTCGGATGATTTACCAGTGCATACACCTGCGAAGGAAAAGGGATCGTAGGATTTTCAGATCGGGCGGCGTTGTGCCATGTCATGCCCCCGTCCTCGGAACGTATTAAAATGCCCAAATCTTCAGCCACTGTTGAAATACCGCTCTTTTGCGGCTGGGGAGCAACACTCACTCCGCCTTGAGGAAAGATATTAATACCAAACCAAAAAAGAGTAAATGGCAGTATGATAAATACCGCGATTCCCAGAAGTATAATGATGACCGTAATGCGTGCAATCATAGATAAAATTAAGAATTAGCTTGTAGCTTGTAGCTTGTAAGAAAATTTTAAAATTCTTTTTCCTCCCTACAAGCTAATTCCTACAAGCTACCAGCTACATTTCATGCATTCCAGAAACATCACATCCATGCCGAGGCGCGGATTCACATTCGTGGAAGCAATAGTTTGCGCAATGCGGCTCACGCGCTTGATAGATCCCGCGATGGGTGTTACATCCTTGGCTTGTATCAAGGCATTGCGAAGCTCGATAAAAATATAAGAAATTGTTTTTTCTCGAAGCGCCGGGTCTTGCGACACTTTCTCGGATATACGAAAGGCAGATACCATGTCACGATCACGCAGAGCGCTGCGAATATCCCGCAAAAGCGCGCGTTCTTCTTTAGCGTATGCCCCATCGCGGCATAGCTCCACCAGCACACCGGGACACCCCGCGGCAAGCATGAGCAATTCTTCCTCTTCATCGGAGGTAGCGCCATGTTCTTTTAAAATCGTTTTCAGAGACATGTCTCCCACACAAGAGAATCTAATTGCCTGCGTACGAGATATGATAGTAGGCAATAAAAGATCGCGGTTTGGGGTAATAAGAATAAGCAGTGTATTGGCACCCGGCTCCTCAAGAAGCTTCAAAAAAGCGTTTGACGCCTCTTCACTCATTTTCTCCGCTTCATTGATAATTGCAAGGCGCATCGCCGTTCCCTGCGACGCAAACGAAAACATGCGCTTCAACTCGCGAATATCTCCAATCGGAATTTCTTTGCGTATTTCTTTTTTTGATGTCAGTGTATGTGTCGTATCGAGCATAACTACTGCCGGGTAACGATACTCGGCAATCGCACGGCACGAAGAACATTCATGGCATACAGAACGGATATCAGTTTGTTTCGCCGTCTCGCAAAAAAAAGATTGTGCAAGAGTAAGCGCTACGGTCAGCTTCCCAATATGACTCGGCCCATGAAAAAGATACGCATGGGGCAAATGGTCTGCCTTGCGGCTCTTATTGATATATTCAATTTGCCTTTCATGGCCAATCAGAGATATTGACATTTATGCTCATATTTGATAGAAAAATAAGACGCTAGCTTATCCCACCGACACCAGCTAAGGATAGCATACCATGACGAGGCTCAAAGCCCTCATCATCCTCGCATTAGTGATACTTTTTGTGTACGGACTCGCACTCTACAAAGCAAACAATCTGATAGAAGACATCAAAGTGCGGATGCCAGCACAGGCGCAAGGACAGCAAAAACTTCAGTCACTCATAGAAAGGCGATAAAAAAATACACACATCAAGGACCTGCGGGTCCTTTTTTATTTTTTTAAATTACCGTTTCGACATAATACTGCGCTTATATACATCCAAATGTTCAAGCGCAATACCCGTACCCTTTGCCACACAAAGAAGAGCTTCTTCGGCGATGTGAGCAGGCACTCCAGTTTCTTGAAATATAAGGGTTCCAATGTTGCGCAACAATGCGCCACCTCCGGTGACAACAATACCCTTATCTATGATGTCTGCCGCAAGTTCGGGCGGCGTTTCGTGAAGGACGGATTTGATTGCGCGAATTATTTCATCGAGCTCGTCGGCAATTGCATCTGTCACTTCTACGGAATGGATCTCTACGGTCTTGGGAAGTCCTGTCATCAAGTCGCGGCCCCTGATCTCCATCAAGAGACGCTCATCATCTACCGCCACCGCAGATCCGATGCGGATTTTAATATCTTCAGCCGTACGGTCTCCGATTGCAAGGTTATAATTTTTTTTAATATATTCAGTAATGGCCTGATCAAGTTTATTGCCCGCCACTTTCACCGATGTGGACGCCACAATACCGCCGAGAGAGATCACGGCAACATCGGCAGTTCCTCCGCCGATATCAACTACCATATGCCCTGCCGGTTCATTGATTGGAATACCCGCACCGATTGCGGCAAGGACCGGTTCTTTCACCACATAGGCTGCTTTGGCGCCCGCCTGTACAGTTGCTTCGATAACCGCACGACGTTCAGTAGATGTTACTCCCGCAGGAACGGATACCATAACTTCGGGCCGAAAGAGCCTCATGCGTCCTGATGCCTTGTTGATAAAATATCTAAGCATTGCCTCTGTCACGCGGTAGTCGGCAATTACGCCGTCACGAAGGGGACGATATGCAATAATAGTTTCAGGCGTACGGCCGATCATCTCGCGCGCTTCATTGCCTACGGCAAGCACCATATTGTCATCACGCGACACAGCAACTACAGATGGTTCGTTTACCACCACGCCAAGCTTAGGTACAAACACAAGCGTGTTTGCCGTTCCCAGATCAATTCCGATTTTTCTTACAAATCCGAATCCCATATATTTATTCTTAAGCAGTAACCCTCTGAATATCCGCACCAAGCGAACGCAACCTTTCGTCTATTTTTTCATATCCGCGCTCTACGTGAGCAATGCCGGAAATAAGCGACTCACCTTTTGCCGCGAACGCCGCAATCATATGTGCCATGCCAGCGCGCAAATCTGTCATCGTAATCTCGGTTCCGGTAAGCGGTGTATGTCCTTTGATCCGTACGCTGTGATTAAACGTCGCGCCGTGAAAACGGCACGGCATATCACTCAAGCACTCATCTGTTACCTCAACATTCGCCCCCATGCGCTTCAGATCTTTCGTGTACGCAAAGCGATCGTCGTATACGGTTTCGTGTATTATTGACTCGCCATCCGCCTGCGTCAAAAGAATGCAAAACGGTTGCTGCCAGTCGGTCATGAATGCCGGATGAGGACCCGTTTCAATGATAGTCGGCTTGTATGGCCGTCTGCCCGAGAACTCAATGCCCCCCTTATGCTCAAGCGCAACGCCTCCGATCGCGCGCACGCTTGCAAGAAATGTCTCCAGAGCCGTGTTTTCCACGCCGCGAATCATAATGCGCCCGTCGGTAGCAAGTGCTGCGGCGGCAAATGACACAATTTCATTTCTGTCGGGAATCACGCGGATGCGCACTCCTTTTAATTTCGAAACTCCCTCAATACGAATACCGCGGGCATCGAAGTCTACTGCAATATCGCCACCCATGGCATTCAACATATCTACCAAATTTAAAATCTCCGGTTCCATTGCGGCGTTCGTGATATGCGTTACGCCGTCAGCGCGCACTGCGGTGAGAAGCACGTTTTCCGTAGCCCCCACTGATGGATACGGAAGATCAATAGTAGCTCCTACGATATGATCGGCTTGGGCATAATACGACGCCTCTCTGCGCTCCACGCGCACGCCCATTTTATTGAGCGCTTCCAAATGAAAATTGATTGGGCGATGGCCGAGATAGCATCCGCCCATGACCGGAACTTCCGCAAATCCTTTGCGATGCAAAAGCGGCCCGAATGCGAGAATAGGAATGCGATTTTTACGCGAAAGCTCGGGAACAAGCGAGGTTGTAATTTCCGGCGTTGAGATATGTGCAGTGTGGTCATCACCAAGCGTAACCTTGCTTCCTACAGATTCACACAGTTCTTTTGTCATCTCGATTTCCGATGACAGCGGTACGTTTTCAAGCACACATGGTTCTTGGGTAAGCAAAGAGGCGATCATCAGTTTTGATGCCGCATTCTTCGCTCCGCGAATCTCGATTTCACCCTCAAGCGGGCGCCCTCCTTTTATGAGAAATTTCTGTTCCATATCGAACTAATTTATAGTTGGTAGTTTGTAGTGAGTAGTGCAGAAGAAGCTATCTTTTCTACAAACTACCTACTACAAACTATAAACTTCCTCTCTGTAGTGTCTCTATACTACCTATTTAATAATCCTTTTCAAGAGGCCATATTTTTGCTATGGTTTGACCATACATTGCCTATGACCAAAAAAAACCGACGCATATTTTTCTATGGCGCCGTCGCCGTATTCGTCATTTTAACACCCATTCTCATCGCCTATTCTCTCGGATACACCTTTCATCCAAGTACAGGGGAACTGGAAAGAACAGGGGGTATTTTTATTAAATCAAAAACGCCTCGTCTTTCCATCTTCCTTGATGGTACATTCGTCAAAGTGACATCATACCTTTCCGGCGATGCATTGCTCGCCGACATCACGCCAGGCGCCCACCATTTACGCCTTGAGAAAACAGATTTTCGCCCATGGTCGATAACGCTTCGTGTAGAGCCAGCGATGGTAACTGATTTGAGAAATATACTTTTAATTCCTACCGCCATACCAATAGCTACTTCCACCGCAGATGAACTTGCGTCTCTTCGCACATCTGCCACGACCGGATCATTCCGTACCTTGGCACCCTACGAGACTGTATCAGTTCCCAATCTTCCCACCTCCTCGCTCACTCCTTCTTTTTCCATCAATAGCAAGGGGGACTTAATCGGCAAAACATCAACAACCACTCTGCGCCTCGTTCCTCACGTAAACTCATTCGGAGTGATCGATGACATGGTTTACTTTATTGATAAGAACGGCTTCTTAGGAAAACTGTATCCTATTTCAAAAGTTATAACTACGATCGGAAGACCTGGTTTCTATCTCTCTAAAAAATCAGCGACGTTTTTAGCAGCACCCACTGGCTCTCTTGTGATTCTCGACTCTTCCGGCGGACTCTTCCTCTCCGACGGCTCCACCACAATCCAACCTATTACCGGCGGCGTGCGCCAAATAGAATTTGACGCAAACGGACAAAAAATACTTCTACGCAAAGACCAGAGCATAGACATTGTCTGGCTCCAAGACAATATATTCCAGCCGTTCCAGAAAGCAGGAACCATGGAAGAAGTCTTTGCAAGTGATGCGCTCATCGACGACGCTGATTGGTTTTTTGATGACAATGCGCACATAGCTTTCCGAACCATAGATGGAATATTCTTCACTGATATCGACCCGCGCGATGGCAAAAATATCATGCGGCTTTTTAACAGAAAAAGCGACGAACTCGTAACCATTCCCGATGCTCCCCGATCAATCTTTTTCCGCAAAGAAAAAACATTCTACACGATTTCTTTCTAAGAGCCTGTTCATAATCTTTTTCTCGCGACTGCATTTTGTGCTATTTTGGCTGCGAAACTTTCAGACTACCTGAAGTTTTTTAAATTGACTTAATTATAATAAAATGTTATAAATTTTCTCATAGACACGTCCTTTTACATTCAACCACCAGAACAAATCTTTGCTCCGGAGAATTATGAAGACAGCTTTTGAATCTGAAATACATGCATATGCCCCGCCCGTGGAGTCACTGCTGCACTACGCAGATAATTCCTCATGGCCTATCGAAGTCAGACAACATGCCAGCGTGATTCAAGAAGCCAATATGCGCCTGCGGCTATCTAAAAATCTGGATACGCTTCAAGCATATGCGCCTTACGCAGATACGGATATTAAAGATATCATCACCGGCACTATCTCCAATGAAGAAGCAGCTGACTTGTATGAGTCGCTCGCAGATTTCCTTGAAGATACGGCAAATGACCGACTGATATTGTATCTGCCCTTTGAGCTGCTCCCTGATCACACATGGAATCCTCGATGCACTGCTCTCTCTCGCGCATTAAAACGCTTCGTCCATGCGTATACGGAAGGATGGACAAGACTGCTCTCTGTCAGCGACGTACGCGCCAACTTTACAGACGGCGACGTCCTCGAAGAAGAGATGCGCGGTACCAGTCCCCTTAAAAGAGTGGTTAAAGCGGCACACCTCATACCGAAACTCATAGAGAAAGGTCTCATTTCCCTCCCCTATATCGAGCGACTCATTGAAGACAACCGCGGCAATATATTGGAGGCGAGCATTGCCGACACACTGCCTGTTCTTGCCGACCTTGGATTTATAGAAAAAAGTACCGCGCAAAATCAGTACGAAAATGCCAACGTCAGCTTACAATTCACAACGGCGTGGAGCATAGATCAGCTGTCTCAATTGAGCACCATGCTTCGATCGAATATCGAACGCGCGAACACCACATTGGCGCAGGAAATAACTCCCGCGCGCGCACATTGGCTCATGAAAGAAAACGAAAGAAAGGTGACGGAGGCATACGCGCTTAGCATGGCGCAGATGATTCACACGGGGTCGCTTGCTTTTTGCGAGTTAAAAGAATTTCTCTTCTCGCAAAAAAATATACGCGCCACGATCACTGCTATCATCGCCGCAAGAAAGGCGGTTGAACAAAACGCGCGCGCACACAGAAAGAAAGCAAACGCCATCCGAGATGCATGCGCCGATTTTTTCAAAAATGCATGGGACGACAATAACCCCGACATTTGCGATGCAATTACGGTAACCCTCTCGCGCTGGCATACGCTTGGCATTATTGATCGCTCATTACTCGACATGTATCACATACCGCCGGTTCGATTCGATGCCCCTTTTTCTATGATACGCACGCAAATCAAAAGTGAGATAGAAGAAGCGCTGACTGCAGTGGAAATAATCCACAAGGATCCCGCGCTTTCCTCTTTTCTCTATCCGGCTCTGATATTATTTGGTTCTCGAATCAAAGGATATGGCGCTGCTTCCGCTGATCTAGATCTCGCGGTATTTGTAAAACCGGATATTCCCATAGAGAAGCGGGTCGAAGTACAGCAATTACTCAAACGCATACGCGGAGGAAAATACAGAGAAGGAAAGGCGCTGGAGTTCTGGCTCGAGCAACGTAATAACGCCACACTCTCTGTTCGGGATTTTCCAAATCCCGATACCATGCTCGGCGACAGTACGCTCGCGCATGTTCTGCTCCAAGGAGTCTGGTGCGGAAACAACAGTTCGGTAAAAAAGCTGTATGAAAAATTACTGATACCCTATCTCCGCAAACAATCTACACGATGCATCTGGTTAGAGGAAATGGAGCGTGATACGCTTCAATATCGGCTGATGCACAGAGGATACGCGCGATTTTTTCCCGAAGTCGGAGGAATACACACAATACATTCGGGGAGTATTGATTCAAAGAGCATGTTCTGGGATTCGGGCTACCGAAGACTGGCCACAAAACTCTTTGTTGAAAAAGTATTTCTGCCGCAGTTATAATACAAAAATACAAGACAGATAAGGGATCTCACGAGACGTGAATCGCTTGAAATTCCGTCACTCGGACAAAGTGAAAGCAAGCTTCTACTTTGCTCCTCGCTAGGAATTATAAAATAGGGCAATCCATTGCGGATTGCCCTTATTTTTTTACAGTCCCCCGTTAACCGGAGACTATAGGTCTTCTTCCGTCTTCCCAACCCCCGCCAGATCACCCCGAGTCATTACCCGACGACGGCGAGGCATCAGTTCCGGTCTGCGCGGGCCCGTGCGGCTAAGCGTTACCCGTAAATTCGGCAACTCTCCCGTGCGGGACTTATCATTGAATACACTCAACGCTTTCGGACATAATCCCTGAAAGACCAGACGGTTTGAAGTCGACTTCAGATGATCACGCAGCCACGCGGCATGCGTATCATTGGCAACATCAAGCTCATGGGTCACTGTAGACGCATAATACGCAACCTGACGAACTTCCAAACTCACGCCATTCCAATTTACACGCCCCGTACCCATGCCGCTTTTCTGCAAAGCCTTTCCGGGAACAAGCGGATCGCCGTCATAAACACTCTGCGCATCTACACCGACGCGCACCACCTCAAAAGGTGTACTGTCGTCATCATAGTAAACATCATCTTCAGCCGATTCCCTGCCCTCATCAAGATCATTCACATACTTGATGGTCAGCGTATGGTTGACGCTGCCGTCATGATTGATCACAACAATGGGACTACCCAAACGCTTCTCGAGCTGCCCCATAAACATATACACCATATCGCGCCGCTTCGGATTGTAGCCCGAAACAATCTGTGGGATAGGCAGCATGGCCGAAATATCCATATCCATGCCAGCGCCGCCGGCCATTCCCGAGAACATAAAAGCAGTCATCATACTCGGGTCTATGCCAAGCGAAGTAGCGAAGCTACTGACCTGGGCAGGTGACGGAGCATTGCCTTCCAAAATTTCCGCATTAGGAGCAACCGTTTCAACCAACGCAGCCAGACCCGATGGTAATGGCGCTGTAATCGGCGCGAATACCGCTGCAACTCTTTTGGCTGCGATCAATCCGCATCCCGAAACCTGCTTGACCTCATCTGCGGTAAGCATGGCCATGTCCGCATCAGACCCAACGCCTTCGGCCGCTAACTTCGCGATATGATCTTCGCTCAAGCCAAGTTCCGCGAGCTTCTGTGTCAATATCTCGTTCATGAGAACCCTCTCTCTTTAATCAAACATTATCAAAACACCCAATTAAATCTATATCACCTTACTCATGAATTATCAAATATCTCGCCCCCTCCGTTGCCCATTCCCTTCTCGTGCGGTTATTCATACAACTCCGAACCATACCCATTGGTAACATGCAGTAGGTCTCATATAAACAAGTTTGAAATTCCGTCGCTCGGACAGAATAAAAGCAAGCTTTCATTCTGCTCCTCGCTAGGAATTATAAAAAAGCCTTGAGCGTATAATTTACACTCAAGGCTTTTAGTTTTTTCTACCCTAAAATTAATAGGATATGCCGTGGGGAGTAACCCATATTTCCGCTCCCATTCTCTCCCTTAGTACCATACTGAAATCCTCCTCCCAGACGTATACGTCCAAATCATTGGCCAAACAGTATTCAACCACAATTTTGGCTGCGCGCTTAAATCTGTCCGAAGACACGAACTTCTTTCCGTACATCGAATCGAAATGTCCTGCGACATCACGATATTCAAGCTTCATGGCGAAGCATCGGTGATCCCTCATCTCACGTAAGCTTTGCTGTAGCGCGAGGATCGTTTCTTCTGCGCGCTGTTTTTCAGCGGATTCTTGTTCCGTTATATCGGGTTTCTTGGGATCCTGTATTTTACTGACACTCAATCTTCCCCCCCACTCACTGCCAAGCGACATTGCTATCTCCTCCATTGTGTTATATGCACACTTTATCTTTCTCGGTCGGACCGAATGAGATCATTCTCACCGGTACACCGAGTTTTTCTTTGAGCACACGAGTGCAAAGAACAGTCAGATCTTTTCTACTCGTCGTAGGCGGAATATCGCACCCGCTGATATTCGGCCTGCATGCATTGAGCAGCGTGCCCAATCTTTCCTGACGCGCCAGCTGAATGTCGCCCCATCCGCGCCGTACGATGATCTCCCCTCTTGGAGTAAAGAACTCTAAATTATCAGCACCCTCATAACTATCGCAGTACTGCCAACTTCCGAAGACCGGTATCTGATCAAACCACGTGACTGCAAGGCCGCTAAACATTGATACTCCCCCGCATACGTTAATCGCGTAACGGAGCGCGACGAGATCAAGCGGACCTACACGCACTTTTCCCTGCCACCGATTCTCTTCTTTGTGACTTCCCGGCAACAGCGCTTCCCCAATCTCGGGATTCTCGGTCACCATAGGCCCTGCGCCGTGGCGTATCTGATACGCACGAGTAACGCCGATCAAAAGGACTTCTCCATCATAGTCACAATCTTCTGCCAGACCAAATGAAACATTGGAGATGGTGCGAAGCTTCGTGGTATGCGGATGGAATCCGTAATACCGATCCGTCAAAATGCCATGCGATGTCTCAATTACCGCAGCACCGTCTCGCGAAAATATTTCTTTTTCCAAGTAACTAGTGTCTGCAATACGCACACGCGAGATCATCTCTTTAAATCCATGGGCAGCAGCACCCGACATCGCCTCGCGCTTGAGCGCTGCAACCAGATAATTTGCATCATCTCTGTCCGCGTCCCAGAAATTATCAATGTCCGCAAGAGCAGCAAGATCACGAATCTTTTGCAGACGTATCGCTTCAAGCATATCGCGGAGATCCGCACGCTTGATATCCTTTACGCGGATTGCGAGATTTGGAACAATCTCCCCAT
>Ga0209515_10002757_pt1 | contig 26297 bp, 24 predicted proteins | sample Subgroupgradi54m_FD_187454 | JGI IMG/M metagenome (GOLD analysis project Ga0209515, IMG submission 187454) | Subsurface groundwater microbial communities from S. Glens Falls, New York, USA - GMW60B uncontaminated upgradient, 5.4 m (SPAdes)... ... | reverse complement strand
GCTTATTCTGACGGTCAGGCCGCATGGATTCCCGCCTTCGCGGGAATGACGATCTGCCTTGTGTGTGCGACTGCAACATATGTACATACCGTAGCGCTTCCGCGGGGATGACGAGAATGGGGCGGACATTGCCGCCAAACTGGAACCGTTCACCCGATTGCCCTGCTTGTCCCGGCCATCCACGTAGCGACGCCCACATAACGCCGGAGGCATCGAACCGGCGGCACCGCGTGGATGCCCGGGACAAGCCCGGGCATGACGAACAGAAGAACCAACTTTAACGCGACCGGGAGTCCCATGCGCGCCGTCCTCTGCCAAGCCCTCGGCCAGCCGCTGGTCGTTCGGGACATCGCCCCCCCGCCCCTGTTCGCCGACGGGGTCCGTATCGCCGTGCAGGCGGCCGGGGTGAACTTTGCCGACAGTCTGGTGACCAACGGCCAGTACCAGGAAAAGCTGGAACCTCCGTTCACGCCCGGCTTCGAGGCGGCCGGCACCGTGCTGGAGGTGGCGCCGGGGGTGACGTCGTGTCGGCCGGGTGACCGGGTGATGGCGGTGCTGTCCCAAGGTGGCTATGCCGAGCAGGCGGTGGCCCGGGCGGGCGATGTCTGGGTGATTCCCGACTCGATGGATATGGTGACGGCGGCGGGTTTCCCCATCACCTATGGTACCTCCCATTACGGCCTGATCGAGCGCTGCCATTTGCAGCCCGGCGAAACCCTTCTGGTGCATGGTGCCGCCGGTGGCGTCGGCCTGACCGCGGTCGAGGTCGGCGCGGCGCTGGGGGCGACGGTGATCGCGACTGCCGGCGGGCCGGACAAGGTGGCGGTGGCGCTGGAGCATGGCGCGGCGCATGGCATCGACTACAAGGCCGAGGACATTCGCAGCCGGGTCAAGGAACTGACTGGCGGCCGTGGCGTCGACGTGGTCTATGACCCGGTCGGTGGCTCGGTGTTTGATGCCTCGTTGCGCTGCACCGCGCCCAATGGCCGCATCCTGGTGGTCGGCTTCGCCAGCGGCAAGGTATCGACGCCGCCGGGCAATCTGCTGCTGGTCAAGAATCTGACGGTGATCGGCTATAACTGGGGCGCCTATCGCACCCTGACGCCGGCCACCTGGCGCGACTCGCTGACCCAGGCGCTCGACTGGTGCGCCGCTGGCCGGCTGCGGCCGCTGGTGTCGCGTACCCTGCCGCTGGAGCAGGCCAACGAGGCCATCGGCCTGCTGAAAAGCCGTGCCGCCACCGGCAAGGTGGTGCTGACGACCGCGGCGCAGCCATGAGCCGTGTCCGCGAGCAGTACGAGGCGCTGCCCTATCCGGCGCGCGATCCGGCCGACGAGCGCAAGCGGCTGATCACCGGCTCGCCCGGCGCGCTGGCCGAGATCGAGCATTATCTGTTCGGCGGCCGCATCGACCGCACTCGGCCGTTCCGCGCCCTGTCGGCCGGAGGCGGCACCGGCGACGGTACCATCATGCTGGCGCAGCAGATGGCCGATGCCGGGCTGGCCGGCGAGGTGGTCTATCTCGACCTGTCCACCGCCTCGCGCCGCATCGTCGAGGCCCGCGCCAGGATCCGCGGCCTGACCAATCTGACCTTTCACACCGGCTCGCTGCTGGACCTGCCGGCGATGGACCTGGGCATGTTCGATTACATCGACTGCTGCGGCGTGCTGCATCACCTGCCCGACCCGCCGGCCGGGCTCAAGGCGCTGGTGGCGGCCTTGCGCCCCGGGGGCGGGCTGGGGCTGATGGTCTACGGCACCTATGGCCGCAGCGGTGTCTACGAGATGCAGGAGCTGCTGCACCAGTTGACCGGCGATGCGGCCATTCCCGAACAGATCACGCTCGCCCGCCGCCTGCTCAAGACCCTGCCGCCCACCAACCGGCTGGCCCGCAATCCCTTCGTGCGCGATCATGTGGACGGGGGAGACGCCGGGCTGTACGATCTGCTGCTGCATTCCCAGGATCGCAGCTACACCGTGCCCGAACTGGTCGAACTGCTGGCCTCGGCCGGCATTGCTCCGGCGGCGTTCGTCGAGCCGGCGGCCTATGAGCCGTCCACCTACCTGTCCGATCCCAAGCTGCTGCCCCTGTTCGAGCGTCTGCCGTGGCCGCAGCGCTGTGCCGCCGCCGAGCGGCTGGCCGGCTCGCTCAAGGTCCATGTGGTCTACGCCGCACCCGGTGACGCCCGCGGCCGCGTCGCCGATCCTGACGACCCGATGGCCATTCCGGTCCCGGTCGGTCTGGATACCGCCGCGGTTGCCACCACGGCAACGCGGGGACAGGGGGTATCGGTGACCCTGAACGGTGTCAAGCTGCCGCTCGCCTTGCCGCGCTTCGCTCCGGCTCTGCTGACCCGCATGGATGGTCGCCGCACCCTGGCCGACATCTGCACCGATATCGGCCGGCCGTGGGAGGAGTTGCGGGGTGACTGGCTGAAGACCTTCCGTCTGCTCAACGGAGTGTCGAAGCTGATGGTGCGGCGGGGAGAGTAGGGCGCGAGCCTGCACCCCGGTCCTCTACACCCGCTCCGACTCCGCCTCGGACTTTTTGGCCTTGGTCAGCTTGCGCAGGATCATATTGCGCTTCAGCGCCGACAGATGGTCGATGAACAGCACGCCGTCCAGGTGATCCATTTCATGCTGGATGACTACCGCCAGCAGGCCGTCGGCCTCCAGTTCGCGACTCTCGTTCTGGTGATCGAGATAGCGGACCCGAATAGCGCGCGGCCGGGTGACCGAGGCATAGTGCTCGGGCACCGACAGGCAGCCTTCTTCATGCGAGCTGTCGTCGTCCGACACCCAGATGATTTCGGGATTGGCCATGCGCACGGGGTGCTTCTCCTCGCCGTCCTTGGCGAGATCAAGCACCAGAATCCGCTGGAGCACCCCGACCTGGGCGGCGGCCAGGCCGATGCCCGGGGCCACGTACATGGTTTCCAGCATATCGTCCATCAGCCGGCGAATCTGGTCGTCGACCTTGTCGACCGGCTTGGACTTCTGTTTCAGCCGCGCGTCGGGCGCGGTCAGGATGGATAGACGGGCCATGACCCCTGCGTAACGAAAGGAAAGCTAGCCGTCCAGATATGGCGGGACGCGGCCGAGGTCAAGGATTGCTCATGCCGCGATCGCCTTACCCGGACACGAAGTCTCAGCCGTCGGCGTTCATGGTGGCCACCAGTTCGTCGAGCACCTGGGTCGCGCGGTCGTTTTCAACCTGGCAGGTACCGGCTTTTTCGTGGCCGCCGCCGCCGTATTGCAGCATCAGCGGGCCGACATTGGTCTTCGAGCCGCGGTCGAGGATCGACTTGCCGCAGGCGAACACGGTGTTCTGCTGCTTCAGGCCCCACAGGACGTGGATCGAGATGTTGGTCTCGGGGAACAGGGCGTAGATCATGAAGCGGTTGCCCGGCCAGATGGTTTCTTCATTGCGCAGGTCGAGCACCACCACATTGCCGCGCACCGTCGAGCAACGGCGCAGTTGCTCGATGAAGCGGTCCTGATTGTCCATATACAGGTCGACGCGTTCGCGAACATCGGGCAGCGCCAGGATTTGGCTGATGTCGTGGTTCCGGCAATAGTCGATCAGGTCCATCATCAACTGATAATTGCTGATGCGGAAATCGCGGAAGCGGCCCAGCCCGGTGCGAGCGTCCATCAGGAAGTTGAGCAGCGGCCAGCCGGTCGGGTTGAGAATTTCGTCCCGATTGTATTGCGCCGAGTCGCCTTGGTCGACCGCCAGCATCATATCGTTCCAGCTACGCGGGAAGCGGGCAGCGCCACCGTAATAATTGTAGACGACCCGCGCTGCCGACGGGGCATCGGGTTCGATGATATGATTGTCGTGCTTGCCGACCCGAATCGTTTCCGACAGGTGATGGTCGAAGGCCAGGTGAACGCCGTCGACGTAAGGCAGGTTGGTGGTGATGTCGTTGCCGGTGATTTCGATCTTGCCATCCTGCATGTCCTTGGGATGGACGAATTTGATATCGTCGATCAGATCGAGATGCTTAAGCAGAACGGCGCAGACCAGACCATCGAAGTCGCTGCGGGTGACCAGCCGGAACTTGCGGCCTTCAATCGTTTCGGACATACCCAGACCCCTTCCCGGACAAATACTCAGGTCGGCACCATAACGCTGCCTTACGGTCGGAGGCAACGCCGCATCGAACATTGCGCATGAGCGTCGGGCGGAATATGAGGAAGGGTCTTTCGTCTACGCCGGAGCCGTGCCATGCATAGATTGTCCCTGCTGCTTCTCGCCTGTTGCGGCCTGGCCTCCTGCTCGGGCCAGGCGCCGTTCGTCGACCAGTACGCGGTCGATATCCGCAAGTATTCGGGGCTCTACGTCTGCCACGATCAGGACGCCACCCGCGAGGAAATCGAGGCCAAAGCCGCCGAGGGTTGCGCCACGGCCGACAAGGTGCCCCAATATCAGGGCGAGGAACGCTTCCAGTGCCGCGTCATGGCGCCCCATCGCTCGGTATATAAGTGCGTGGACAAGCCGAAAAACTGACCGTCAGCGTACCCGCCGCGGCACATCCCTGGCCCGCCAGACGGCCAGGGATGTGGGATTGTCTTCGGCACCGATGAAGACTTCCTGCATGATGGTGTCCAACGTGACGACGCCAGTATTGCACGCGGCAACCAGCGCTTGGGCAAAATTCTGATTCCATTCGCGCTGTTCGGCCACGGAACGATGCAATCGGGAGGCTTGCCCAAGGTCGCCGAGCTGAAAGCCGAACGGCTCGAAGTTGAGTCCCACCACCTCGTCAGCGATCGAGGCTGCCTCCTCGAACCATGACGGCGAGATGGTTTTGACCTGCTCAATGCTGTGCATGGTGAAGACCAGGGCGCGGGGTAGTCGTGGAATAGATGAGAAATCTGGAGCCGTATGGTCACAATGAAAAAATGTGGCATCGAGAGCCGGTTCCAGGGCAGCCAACTCCCTGGCGATGGCGACGCCGCTGTCGGTGTACTCCCCGCCGTAATAGCGCATCCGCGCTGGGACGCCCTGGTACCACATCTCGAAAATATTGCGGCCATAACCACAGCCCAGCTCGACCACGGCATCATACGGACCAGTTTCCGCAATGTAGTCGATAATCACGTTATGCAGGTTGGCGGTCGCGTGGTAGGAGACGGTGACGAAATCGCCACGCAACGAGCGCTTCCGGAACACCGGCGTGCCGCAAGGCAATAGAGCCTCGCCCTCAGGAACGCGCGGAACCCAAGCGAACTCGCTGTCGTCCGTGCGCACGAGCCGATTGCGCCGCTCCTGGGCTTCCAGTCGCTTAATCAAGCGGTAGGGATGGCGTTCCCCTTCATCGATCATCTGTCGAAAGATCTGTGCCCGCATGGCCCAGGCGCCCTCATAGAAACTCGCCCACCATTCACTCTGCGCAGGTTCCATGTCCCCAATGCTCCTTAGATGGTGGCATCGCTGTTTTTCGACAGGTATTTACTCACATCAGGGGCGATAGCGCTGTCTGACCGAGCGGAGGCGGCGAGAGGGCTGGGCGGTGAAAAGCTTGGTGACCCCGGCGCGATTCGAACGCGCGGCCCCCAGATTAGGAATCTGGTGCTCTATCCGGCTGAGCTACGGAGTCGACCGGCCCATTAGATAGCATGCCCGCGGCCGTGGGAAAAGCCCGTCGCCGCGATGACGCTTTATGAAGACTGATGCGAATTAGGCTTTACAGGGGGGCGAAAGTGACCTATACACCGGGCCCTCGCCAAGCGGTGCCTATGCCCAGGTAGCTCAGTTGGTAGAGCACGTGACTGAAAATCACGGTGTCGGCGGTTCAATTCCGTCCCTGGGCACCACTATAAGCCCCTGAAAGGTCATCCCTTTCAGGGGCTTTCCGTTTGCGGCAGGCCTCGATCCGGTAGGCGCTGGCCTGACGGGCGCCGCTCTGCTAGGGTGCGCCGCAGCGCAGACGAGACTTCCGGAGGCCCCATGCCGACCCTCACCCAGCGCCCGATCTGGCAGGCGTTGTCGCGTCATCACGCCGACATGGCAACCACCCATCTGCGCGATCTGTTCGCCCAGGATCACGATCGCTTCACCCGCCTGTCGTTGCGGCTGGACGATATTCTGCTGGATTACTCCAAGAACCGGGTGACCGACGAGACGCTGCGGCTGCTGTTCGGCCTGGCGCGCGAGGCCGGGCTCGAGGATTGGCGGGACCGCTTGTTTGCTGGTGACAGGATCAACGTCACCGAGGGGCGTGCCGTCCTTCACGTCGCCCTGCGCAACCGGGCGAATCGGCCGATTCTGGTCGATGGTCACGACGTCATGCCCGGCGTCAATGCGGTGCTGGCGCATATGCGCGCCTTCTCGGACGCGGTGCGCTCCGGCGCCTGGACCGGCCAGACCGGGCAGCGCATCACCGACGTGGTCAATATCGGTATCGGCGGCTCGGACCTTGGCCCGGTGATGGTGTGCGAGGCGCTGCGGCCCTATCAGAGCCCGACCCTGCGCCTGCATTTCGTCTCGAATGTCGACGGCACCCATATGGCCGAGGTGCTGAAGCGGGTGACGCCCGAGACCACCCTGTTCATCGTCGCGTCGAAGACCTTCACCACCCAGGAGACCATCGCCAATGCCCGCACCGCCCGCGGCTGGCTGGTGGGCGCGCTGGGCGAGGCGGCGGTGGCGCGGCATTTCGTCGCCCTGTCGACCAATGCCCCGGCGGTGGCCGCGTTCGGCATCGACACCGCCAACATGTTCGAATTCTGGGACTGGGTCGGCGGACGCTATTCCCTGTGGTCGGCCATCGGCCTGTCCATCGCCATCGCCATCGGCATGGATCGCTTCGAGGAGCTGCTGGACGGCGCTTTCCGCATGGACGAACATTTCCGTACCGCCCCGCTGGAACAGAACATGCCGGTGGTGCTGGCGCTGCTCGGGCTGTGGTACAACAATTTCTTCGATGCCCAGTCCTACGCCATCCTGCCCTATGACCAGTACCTGTCGCGCTTCGCCGCCTATTTCCAGCAGGGCGACATGGAGAGCAACGGCAAGTCGGTGACCCGCGGCGGGGCTCGCGTCGACTACCAGACCGGCCCGGTCCTGTTCGGCGAGCCCGGGACCAACGGCCAGCACGCCTTCTATCAGTTGATTCATCAGGGCACCAAGCTGATCCCCTGTGACTTCCTGGCCGCCGCTCGCAGCCATAATCCGGTCGGCGAGCATCACACCATGCTGCTGTCCAACTTCTTCGCCCAGACCGAAGCGCTGATGCGCGGCAAGACGGCGGATGAGGTGCGCACCGAACTGGAGCGTGCCGGCCTGAGCGCCGCCGACATCGCTGAGCAACTGCCGCACCGGGTGTTCGAGGGCAACCGGCCGACCAATTCCATCCTGTACCAGACGCTCGATCCGCGCACCCTGGGGTCGCTGATCGCCCTGTACGAACACAAGATTTTTGTGCAGGGCATTGTCTGGAACATCAATTCCTATGATCAGTGGGGCGTCGAGCTGGGCAAGCAGCTGGCCAAGGTGATTCTGCCCGAACTGTCCGGCGCTGCGCCGGTGACCTCTCACGACAGCTCGACCAATGGGCTGATCAATGCTTACAAGGCCTTGCGATAAGGGAACCCGCATGAAAGTCAACGGCACTCCGACTCGGACCATCTGGCTGGCTGCCGACGGCTGGGCGGTCGAGATCATCGACCAGACCAGACTGCCGCACGCCTTCGTCACCACCCGGCTGGAGACTCTGGAGGACGCCGAACGCGCCATCCGCGACATGCTGGTCCGTGGCGCGCCGTTGATCGGCGCCACCGCGGCCTACGGCATGGCGCTGGCGTTGCGCGGCGATGCCTCGAACGCCCGGCTGGCGCTGGCCTATGATCGCCTCTACGCGACCCGTCCGACGGCGGTCAATCTGCGCTGGGCGCTGGACCAGATGCGCGCCGTGCTGACGCCGCTGCCGACGGCCGAGCGTTCGGCCGCGGCCTATGTCCATGCCGCCGGGATCTGCGATGAGGACGTGGCCATCAACGAGTCGATCGGCGACCATGGCCTGACGCTGTTCCGCCAGGCTTGGGACAAGGCCCAGGCGCGGGGCGCCAAGCGCTTGAACGTCCTGACCCATTGCAATGCCGGCTGGCTGGCGACGGTGGATTGGGGGACGGCGCTGGCGCCGATCTACAAGGCGGTGGACGCCGGCATTCCCCTGCATGTGTGGGTCGACGAGACCCGCCCGCGCAACCAGGGCGCCAGCCTGACCGCCTGGGAGCTGAACAGCCATGGGGTGGCCCACACCGTCATCGTCGACAACACCGGCGGCCATCTGATGCAGCACGGTCAGGTCGACCTGTGCATCGTCGGCACCGACCGCACCACCGCCTCGGGCGATGTCTGCAACAAGATCGGCACCTATCTGAAGGCGCTGGCCGCTCACGACAACGGCGTGCCGTTCTATGTGGCGCTGCCCAGCCCGACGGTGGACTGGACCATCAACGACGGCGTGCGCGAAATCCCCATCGAGGAACGTGACCCCGGCGAAGTCACCGAGATCACCGGCCGCACCGCCTCCGGCGAAGTGGTCACCGTGACCATTACCCCCGAGGGCAGTACGGCGGCTAATTTCGGCTTCGATGTCACTCCCGCCCGCCTGGTCACCGCCCTGATCACTGAACGCGGCTCCTGTCCGGCGACCCGTGAGGGGCTGACCCGCTTGTTTCCAGAACGGGGATAATGGTGTTCACACAGAAAGCAGTCGTCGTTTTCGCTTTCCGGGCTGTGTGAAACGTCGCGACGGCAGCCGGAGCCGCCCCCTTCCACCAGCGGGAGAGGGCGGCTACATGTAAAGCAGGCCGGCCTTGAGGGCGATGCACACGGCGGCCGTCTTGTTGGGGGCGCTCAGTTTGCGGGATGCCTCGGCCAGATGGTAATGCACGGTTCGTTCGGGCAGCGATACCAGCACCGAAATTTCCCAGGCGGTTTTGCCGAGTGCGGTCCAGCGCAGCAATTCCAGTTCGGTATCGGTCAGGCCATGGGCATCCTGGCTGCGCCGTTGCCGGAACAGCGCTTCATGCAGGTACAGCGCATAAACGTGCAGCATATCGAAGCTGTCGGCGACGGCGACGCGGAAACCGTCCCGATCGTTCGACCACAAGGAAAAGATTGAAAACTGCCCGCCCTTGCCGCGAACCGGCAGGCTGATGCCGATGTTGCATCCTTGCGCGAAGCGATCGCTGACGATCTTTTCGGCGATGGGGTCGCGACTATTGAGTCGCTCGCTGTCCCACCATGTCAGGATATTCGAGCCCATCGTATCAATCACGACCGGATCAAATTTCTGGCATTTCCTGTCTAAATAAGCGTCAATAAAATTCGATGAGAAATTCGAATGAATTTTGGGTGAGGTGCAGGCGTGATCAAATGGCCGGAAATGCCAGAAATAATCCGCACGCACATTGCTCGCCACGTCACTCAACGATCCGATTACGCTAGCGTAATCGGCGTTCAGCAACGCCATCATCTCATGCATACCCGCCATTGCGACCTGAATCTCCCGCCCATCAGGGCCCGGTCATAAGAGTTTATTAGTGATGCGCCATATCGCAGCGCAACTGTAACTCTACAGAGGAGATGACGCGGATGGTGATGCGCTCAACCGAAAGTGTGTGCTCCGCCGACTGGCGCGCTTTACCCCAGTCTGGCCAGCCAGCGGACCACGGTTCTGACCCGGTCGTTGAACAGCTTGGGCATCAGGTGGCTGGAGGCAATTTTCTTTGAAATTTCACTCAGCGTTGGAGACGGCACCATCAGCTCGGCCAGCGCCGTGACCGGCAAGCGGCGGCGCACCGCCAGAATCCAGGGCAGGATCAGATCGCCGGCATGGCGGCCGGCGATGGCGGCACCGATCACCCTGCCGCGGCGGTCGAGCAGCACCTTGGCCAGCCCGTCGGTGGTGCCGTCGATACGGGCGCGATCGACGTCGGCCATCGACCAGCGCAGGATTTCAAGTTTGTCGTGGATGGCGCGGGCGGCGGCTTCGGTCGGGCCGACGCGGGCCAGTTCGGGGTCGGTTGCCACCACCACCACGGGGACGGTGTTCAGGTCGTTGCGCACCGGCAGGCGGAACAGGGCGTTGCGCAGTACCAGCCCGGCCTGAGCCGTCGCCAGGGCTGCCGAGGCCGGGCCGCCGGTGGCGTCGCCGATGGCGTAGACGCGGCGGTTGGTGGTGCGCAGGCCGGCGTTCACAGTGATGCCGTGTTCCGAGTGGGCGATCCCCGCCGCCTCCAGGCCCAGCCCGGCCAAGCGGGGGCGCCGCTCGCCAGCCACCAGGACGGTGCCGGGAAGGGGAGCGGCGGTGTCGGCAGCTTCGCGCAGGTCGATGCCGTCACGGCGCAAGGCGAGGCGGACCACGTCGGCCAGCTCCTCGTCCTCGTCGGGCAGCAGGCGGGACGGCGCCTGGAGCGTCACGGCGCTGCCGAGGCGGCGGAACGCCTGGGCCAGGGCCACGGCCTCCGCTCCCCCGCCCACCACCACCAACGCCTCTGGCCGCTCCCGCAGTTGCCAGACGGTCTCCCATGTCAGATACGGCGCGTTGTCCAAAGCCGCTGGCACCAGCGGCGCCGCGCCGGTGGCGATGACGAAGCGGCGGGCCCGCACTGTCGTGTCGTTGACTGTCACCTCGGCAGGGCCGGTGAAGCGGCCGAAGCCGGGGCACACCGTCACCCCCAGCCCCTCGAGCCGCTCGGCCGAGACGTTGACGGACAGGGCGGCGACGGTGCGCCGCACCCGCTCCATGGCCGCGGGGAACGCGATACCCGGTTCGCGCGCCGCCGCCTGTAACGCCCGGATCGGCACGGCGCCGCTGTTCAGGGCTGCGCCCCCCAGGACGCCGGCCTCGATCAGCACCACCGAAGCCCCCATCTGTGAGGCTCCAGCGGCGACCACCTGGCCGGCGGCACCGCCGCCAAGGACGCAAAGATCAGGCAAAAGCAAGGTTTTGGTCATCCGCGATTGACTCCATCCACCTTCCGCCCTTATACAGCGGAACTTTCCAGGCCATGCCGAATTCGGAGACTATCGTGAAGCGCACTTATCAACCCAGCAAGATCGTCCGCACCCGACGCCACGGTTTCCGTGCCCGCATGGCCACTGTCGGTGGCCGCCGCGTCATCAACGATCGCCGTGGCAAGGGCCGCAAGCGCCTGTCGGCCTAAGGCCAAGGTGACGGTTACGCGCCTCAAGCGGCGGGCGGAGTTCCTCCGCGTCGCCGCTGCTCGGCGCAAATGGGCTGCCCCCGGATTGGTGTTGCAGGCTTTGGCCGGCGCCGCCAAAGACGGGACGGCGGCTTTTCGCGTCGGGTTTACGGTCAGTCGCAAGGTCGGCAATGCGGTGGCGCGCAATCGTGCCCGCCGTCGTCTGCGTGCGGCTGCCGAGCTGATCATGCCGCATCAGGCGGCCGCCGGTTACGATTATGTGCTGATCGGCCGACAGGAAACCTTGGTCCGGCCGTTCGAGTCGTTGCTCAAGGATCTGCGCGTCGCCTTGAAAAAGGTCGGTGCCCTGCGAGAGGCGCAACCCGCGAACCAGCCGAGTGGGAACACGACGCCATGAACCCGGTAGGTCTGGTCTTGCGTGCGTTGATCCGTGGCTATCAGCTTCTGCTCGCGCCACTGATCCCCCAAAGCTGCCGCTATCTGCCGAGTTGCTCGGCCTATGCCGCCGAAGCCGTTACCCTGCATGGCCCACTCAAGGGGTCCGTGCTGGCCGCGCGCCGTCTGGCGCGCTGTCATCCGTGGGGCGGTTCCGGTTTCGATCCGGTGCCCCTGCCGGAGCATCATTGTGATTGCCGCGATCATGCGCGGCCCCGCTAACAGCAATCGGGCAAGCCGGGATGAATAACTCCTTCGATACTCGCAATCTGGTCATCGCCATCGCCGTGTCGATGCTGATCCTGTTGGGGTTCAATTATTTCTATCCGACAGCGCCGGCTCCTGTGCCGTCGCAGCAGCAGGCGCCGGGCGCGCCGCCGGCTCCGTCCGCCGCGGCCCCCGGGGCGGTGCCGGGCGGTCTGCCGTCCGCAGTGCCGCCGGGCGCGCCCCAGATGGTCGTTGCCAAGACCCGCGCCGAGGCGCTGGCCGGCGAACGCGTCGCCATCAAGTCGCCGCGTCTGGCCGGCTCGATCGCCCTGACCGGCGGCCGGCTCGACGATCTGACGCTGACCGACTACCGGATCGCCCCCGACCCTCGCAGCCCGTTCGTCGACCTGCTGTCGCCGCCCGGCTCGCCCATGCCCTATTACGCCGATTTCGGCTGGGTGGCGGCTGCCGGGCAGGCGGTGGCGGTGCCCGGTGCCGAGACGCGATGGACCTCGTCGGGAGCCCCGCTCGGCCCCAACAGCCCGGTAACGCTGACCTGGGACAACGGCCAGGGCCTGCGCTTCGTCCGCACCATGGCGGTCGATGAGAATTTCATGTTCACGGTGACGCAGAAGGTCGAGAACACCACCGGCCAGCCCGTCAGCCTGCACCCCTATGGTCTGGTCAGCCGCACCAACAAGCCGGCTGATCTCCAGGACATGTATATCCTGCATGAGGGGCCGCTGGGCGTGTTCGACGGCACGCTGAAGGAAGTCGACTACGCCGAACTGGAGACGTCGAAGGGCGAGAGCCACGAGTCGACGGGTGGTTGGATCGGCTATACCGACAAGTACTGGCTGACCGCGCTGGCCCCCGGTGCCGCCGAAAAGGTGACGATGCGGCTGACGCATCAGGCCCAGGGCCCGAACCACAAGTATCAGGTCGATTTCATGGGCGTCGCCATGACCGTTCCGGCGGGCGGCTCGGTCGAGGATACCACCCATTTTTTCGCCGGTTCCAAGCAGTTGGAGTTGCTCGACGGCTATGGCGAGAAGTACGGCATTTCCCATTTCGATCTGGCGATTGATTTCGGCTGGTTCTATTTCCTGACCAAGCCGTTCTTCTACATGCTGACGTGGTTCGCCAAGCATCTGGGCAATTTCGGCCTGGCCATTCTGGCGCTGACCGTGGTCATCAAGCTGGCCTTCTTCCCGCTGGCCAACAAATCCTATGTCGCCATGTCGAAGATGAAGAAGTTGCAGCCGGAAATTCAGGCCATGCAGCAGCGCTTCGGTGACGACAAGATGCGCATGAACCAGGAGCTGATGGCCCTGTACAAGCGCGAGAAGGTCAACCCGGTGTCGGGCTGCCTGCCGGTGGTCATTCAGATTCCGGTGTTCTTCGCCCTGTACAAGGTGCTGTACGGCACCATCGAGATGCGCCATGCGCCGTTCTACGGCTGGGTCACCGACCTGTCGGCGATTGATCCGACCAGCATCTTCAATCTGTTCGGACTGATCCCGTGGACGCCGCCGGCGTTCCTGATGATCGGCGTCTGGCCGCTGATCATGGGCTTCACCATGTGGCTGCAACAGAAGCTGAACCCACAGCCGACCGATCCGGTCCAGGCCAAGATGTTCACCTTCCTGCCCTTCCTGTTCACCTTCCTGCTGGCCAGTTTCCCGGCCGGTCTGGTGATCTACTGGGCGTGGTCGAATACCCTGTCCATCGCTCAGCAGTGGGTGATCATGCGCAAGGAGGGTGTGAAGGTTTGAGCGACGCTCCTGACCTTCCCGACACCCCGGAAGACGATGCGGCGGCCCTGCTTCTGGAAGCAGGCCGCCTGCTCTTCGCCAAGGAGTGCCGGTTCGTCGCCGGGGCGGCCGACATGGCCACCCTGCCGACCGACGCTCTGCCCGAAGTGGCCTTTGCCGGCCGCTCCAATGTGGGCAAGTCCAGTCTGGTCAACGCCCTGACCGGGCGCAAGACCCTGGCCCGTACCTCGGACACCCCTGGCCGTACCCAGCAACTCAATTTTTTCGAGCTGGGCGAGCGGTTGATGCTGGTCGACCTGCCGGGTTACGGCTATGCCGAGGCACCCAAGCATCTGGTCAAGCAGTGGACCCGGCTGATTCAGGATTACCTGCGCGGCCGGCCCGGCCTGCGCCGGGTGCTGATGCTGGTCGACGGCCGTCACGGCCTGAAGGACACCGACCGCGAGCTGATGGACATGCTCGACAAGGCGGCGGTGAACTATCAGCTGGTGCTGACCAAGGCCGACAAGGTGAAGAGCGCCGATCTGGCCAAGGTGCTGAGCCAGAGCACCGCGGCGATCGCCCGCCGCCCCGCCGCTCATCCCGAAATCCTGGTGACCAGCGCGCGCGAGGGCCAGGGCGTCCCTGAGTTGCGCGCTGCCTTGGCCGCCCTCGCGGCTCCCGACTCCGAGGAGATCTGACCATCATGACCGTGACCGACGATCGCGCCGCCTGGCTGGAAAAGGCCAAGACCCTGTCCGAGGCGCTGCCCTATATGCGCCAGTATTCGGAAGAGACCTTCGTCATCAAGTACGGCGGTCACGCCATGGAGAACCCCGATCTGGCGCATCTGTTCGCCCGCGACGTGGTTCTGCTGCGTCAGGTCGGCATCAATCCGATCGTCGTGCATGGTGGCGGGCCGCAGATCGGCGCCATGCTCAAGCGGCTCGACATCAAAAGCGAGTTCATCGACGGCCTGCGCGTCACCGATCAGGCGACCATCGAGGTGGTCGAGATGGTGCTGTGCGGTTCGACCAACAAGCACATCGTCTCCGCCATCAACCAGGCCGGCGGCTTCGCGGTCGGCCTGTCGGGCAAGGACGGCCATCTGATCCGCGCCAAAAAGGTCAAGCGGACCCGCATCGACCCCGCCACCGGTCAGGAGGTGGCGGTCGACCTGGGTTTCGTCGGTGAGCCGGCCGAGGTAACCCCGCATATCCTGGAATATTTCCGCCAGTCCGACGTCATCCCGGTGATCGCCCCGGTGGGCGTCGGGTCGGCCGGTGAAACCTACAACATCAACGCCGACACCGCCGCCGGTGCCATCGCCGGCTCGGTCAGTGCGGCGCGTCTGTTCATGCTGACCGACGTGGCCGGCGTGCTCGACAAGCAGGGCAATCTGATCGAGGAAATCACCGCCACCCAGGCCCGCCAGTTGATCGCCGACGGCACCATCTCGGGCGGCATGATCCCCAAGGTGGAATGCTGCCTGGACGCGGTGGCGCGTGGCGTCGAAGCCGCGGTTATTCTGGATGGCCGGGTGCCGCATGCCCTGCTGCTGGAGATCTTCACGCCGCACGGGGCGGGGACGCTGATCAAGCGGGATTGAGTTGCCTTTTCCCGGGCAGCGGCGGAGACGGCTGGGCAGGCTTCACTATGGCCTCGCCTTATGCGCCAGCCAGTCGAGGAATCTTTCGACCCGCGGCAGGGCTTTTTCTTCCTCCGTCGGCTCCTCTCCTTCGACGGAGTAAATGAGGGGTGTGGCAATTTCCAGTACCGCCCCATCCCATTTCCGCAACACCACTTTCAAAGGCCCCGTCCCAGGCATCATGTCGCGATTATAGCTGCCGAAGACGATCCAGCGGTCGCCATCATCACGGATTTCGAAGGGCCGCTGCTGCGCCATTGTTTCTTCACAATAGACGTTGGCGGCAAAGAGTTCACCAATCTGGAGCGCAAGATCAGCCCGGTTAAGGACGCCGCCGCGCATCAAAGCATGCCATTTGAGTGTATGGCTTTGCTGCTCCTCCAGGACCGGCCCCGTAAGAAGGTTTCGGTCATATTTGGCGATTTGAAAGTTGACCTTCATTTCTTCATCCATGGCGATATCATCCCTCGGTAAATCTTGAACGGTTGGGAATGCTCCAATAGCGCCCCTGGCCGTGCCGCATAGACTACATCAACTTCCATTGCGAGCAAAGTCTCCCCTGCCGGGATGCCGAATGCGGAAAGCTTGTTGTCCGCAGTCAAAACATGATTGTCGAATTGTACCATCGCGTAGACCTTTAGCTGGTTTTTCGTGAAGGTGGGGTTCTCGCCAGTTTTGACTTCAATAATGGCTAACGTTCCATCCTTTGGCGACAGACAGATCAAGTCCGGTATCGCCGTGGTGCCGTCCCATGTGGTGAGTCGTGGGCCATGGATGCAACGCACTCCGTCTCGTGCCATGTTCTTTTCGGTCCAGTCGACGACGAAGTCATGATAGTGCCCGTTGTAGGCTGCATCTTGAAGGAAGGAGCCTGGGCCTGAGCTTCCTCCGGCGAAGGCCCATCGGCCGTGCCAATCGCGCGGTTGTTGGGGGTCGTAGGACAATGACGTATACTCCTGAGTGAAGTGTCATTGTCGAGATCACGAAATTATTTTCGCAATCGAAAGCGGTGGCCTCAGCGGAGGCGTCTGAGCAGGCTTCAAAGCCGCAGGGAGATCCCCTTCGCGGGAACATCTCGATCACACGCGTCGGTTTCGCGTTGACACCGGATGCGGTCAGGAGGCCCGTGCTCCCGGTTCAGCAGCCCCCGTCACGTTCGGTCGCCTCCCCACGCTGGACACCGTTTCGCACCCGCGTTAAATAGTCTTGTCCATGCAGACCTTGGGCGTAACCGTCGGGATGATTATCTGAACGCCATGCAGACCGCCAACGACATCCGCTCCGCCTTCCTCGGCTATTTTGCCCGGAATGGCCACACTGTGGTGCCCTCGAGCCCGCTGGTGCCGCGCAACGACCCGACGCTGATGTTCACCAACGCCGGTATGGTGCAATTCAAGAACGTCTTCACGGGCGCGGAGAAACGCGACTATGTGCGGGCGGCCAGTTCGCAGAAATGCGTGCGGGCGGGCGGCAAGCACAACGATCTCGACAATGTCGGCTACACGGCGCGGCATCACACCTTCTTCGAGATGCTGGGCAACTTCTCGTTCGGCGACTACTTCAAGGCGGGCGCCATCGAGCTGGCCTGGACGCTGATCACCAAGGAATTCGGCCTGTCCAAGGATCGGCTGCTGGTGACCGTCTATTCCGAGGACGATGAGGCCTTCGACCTGTGGAAGAAGATCGCCGGCTTCACCGATGATCGAATCATCCGCATTCCGACCAGCGATAATTTCTGGGCGATGGGTGATACCGGCCCGTGCGGTCCGTGCTCGGAAATCTTCTACGATCACGGCGACCACATTCCCGGCGGCCCGCCCGGCTCGCCCGAGCAGGACGGCGACCGCTTCATCGAGATCTGGAATCTCGTGTTCATGCAGTATGAGCAGGTGGACAAGGCGACGCGCCTGAGCCTGCCGCGTCCCAGCATTGATACCGGCATGGGCCTCGAGCGCCTGGCCGCGGTGATGCAGGGCGTTCACGACAATTATGATACCGACCTGCTGCGCAGCCTGATCCTGGCCTCGGCCGAGGGCTCGCGCCAGGATGCCGATGGGCCGCACCGGGTGTCGCACCGGGTGATCGCCGACCATCTGCGCTCCACCTCGTTCCTGATCGCCGACGGTGTGCTGCCGTCCAACGAAGGCCGCGGCTACGTCCTGCGCCGCATCATGCGCCGCGCCATGCGCCATGCGCATCTGATGGGCTGCCAGGAACCGCTGATGTGGAAGCTGGTACCGGCCCTGATCAAGCAGATGGGCGAAGCCTTCCCCGAACTGGTGCGGGCCCAGGCGCTGATCAGCGAGACCCTGAAGCTGGAAGAAACCCGCTTCAAGCAGACCCTCGACCGCGGCCTCAAGCTGCTGGACGAGGAAACCGCCCGCATGCCGGCCGGCGGCACGCTGGACGGCGAGGTGGCTTTCAAACTGTACGACACCTATGGCTTTCCGCTCGACCTGACCCAGGATGCGTTGCGCACCAAGGGCTATGCGGTCGATACCGATGCCTTCAGCGCCGCCATGGAGCGCCAGCGCGCCGAGGCCCGCAAGGCCTGGACCGGCTCGGGCGAGATGGCGACCGAAGCGGTGTGGTTCGATCTGCGGGAAAAGGTCGGCGCCACCGAGTTCCTCGGCTATGACGCCGAGCAGGCGGAAGGAAAGATCGTCGCCCTGATCCAGGACGGCAAGCCGGTGAGCAGCGCCCAGGCCGGTGAGACGGTGGCGATGATCGTCAACCAGACCCCGTTCTACGGCGAGTCGGGTGGCCAGATGGGCGATGCCGGCGTGATCACCGTACCCGGCAAAGGTCGCGTCATCGTCACCGACGCCCAGAAGAAGCTGGGCGACCTGATCATTCATTTCGGCACGGTCGAAGGCGGTGCGGTGGCGGTCGACGATGCCGTTGAACTGGCCATCGACATTGATCGCCGCGATGCCCTGCGCGCCCACCACTCGGCCACCCATCTGCTGCATGCGGCTCTGCGCAAATATCTCGGCGACCATGTGACCCAGAAGGGGTCGCAGGTCGGCCCCGACAAGCTGCGCTTCGACTTCGCCCATCCCAAGGCCCTGTCGCCTGAGGAACTGCGTCTGGTGGAAGACGAGGTCAACCGCCAGATCCGCGCCAACACCAAGGCCACCACCCGGCTGATGACCCCCGACGAGGCCATCAAGGCCGGCGCCATGGCCCTGTTCGGCGAGAAATACGGCGATGAGGTGCGGGTCGTGGCCATGGGCCAGCCGACCAAGGAAATTCCGTTCTCGGTGGAACTGTGCGGCGGCACCCATGTACGGCGCACCGGTGATATCGGCATGTTCAAGATCGTCGGCGAAAGCGCCGTCGCCGCGGGCGTGCGGCGCATCGAGGCGGTGGTGGCCAAAGCCCTGTCCGACCACCTGACCCACACTGAGGAATTGCTCGGCAAGGCCGCCGAGGTGCTGAAGATCAATCCGGCCGAACTGCCCGGCCGCATCCTCGGCCTGATGGACGACCGCAAGCGCCTGGAAAAGGAACTGGCCGAGCTGCGCCGTCAGATGGCCACCGGCGGCGGTGCCGCTACCGCCAACAAGAGCGTCGCCGGCATCACCTTCGCCGGCCGTCTGCTCGATGGCGTGCCGGCCAAGGATCTGAAGGGCATGGTCGACGATATCAAGGGTCAGGTCGGCTCGGGCGTCGTCGCCCTGGTCTCGACCGAGGGCGGCAAGGCCTCGCTGGTGGTGGGCGTCACCGCCGACCTGTCCGGCCGCCTGTCCGCCGTCGATCTGGTGCGGGCCGGCTCGGAAGCGGTCGGCGGCAAGGGCGGCGGCGGTCGTCCCGATATGGCCCAGGCCGGCGGCCCCGATGCCGCCAACGCCCAGGCGGCCCTCGACGCCATCGAACGGGTGATTGAAGGCAAGATGGCTCCGGCCGCGGAGTAGGGCGGGCCATCAAGGATGAAAATGGGGTTTTTGCCGGGGGCGCGGGCGTCCCGCCCGCGGCGATATCTCCGTTGCCGCAGGCGCTGACGCGGGCGAGACGCCCGCGCTCCCAGCAAACCCCTCCGCGTCTGGGGTCAGCTCAGGGCTTCGACCAAGCCGCTGAACATGGGCTGGCCGTCGATGCCGCCGAGCAGGGCCTCAGCCAGGCGCTCCGGGTGCGGCATCAGGCCGAGCACCGTTCTGGTCTGATTGTAGACCCCGGCAATGTTGTGCACCGAGCCGTTGGGATTGGCGGTGGCGGCGACGTTGCCGTCGGCGCCGCAATAGCGGAACGCCACCTGGCCTTCGCCCTCCAGCCGCTCCAGCGTCGCCGCGTCGGCGAAGAAATTGCCGTCGTGATGGGCGATGGGAATGCGGATCACCTGGCCCGACTGGTAATGCCGGGTGAACGCCGAGTCGGCGGTCTCGACCTTGAGATGAACGTCCTTGCAGACGAATTTCAGGCCGGCATTGCGCATCAGAGCGCCGGGCAACAGCCCCGCCTCGGTCAGGATCTGGAAACCATTGCAGATGCCCAGCACATAAACGCCCTTGGCGGCCCGGTCCTTGACCGCGCGCATCACCGGCGAATGGGCGGCCATGGCGCCGGAGCGCAGATAGTCGCCATAGGAAAAGCCGCCGGGCACGACGATCAGGTCGAGATCCTCGGGCAAATCGGCATCGCGATGCCATTGCATGACGGGCGCGGTGCCGGTTGCGGCCTCGAGCGCCACGGCGACGTCGCGGTCGCAATTCGAACCGGGGAAGACGATGACGGCGGCTTTCACGGACGGGCGCCCCTTACGCTGGACAAAGGAATCTCCAAACCGCCACGGCTGGAGGATCGACAATAGATACTGCGGCATGACCGGGGGAGCAAGCCGTACGGTCGATCCGCCGGAGGGAAGAGCATCCGTACCGGCCGGACCGGCTATGAAAAAAGCTATAGTATTTTTGCGAGTCGCGATGGATAACGGATTGCCCTCAATGCATACAGGGTTACTTCTCCTTATGGTTGCGGAAAATTGCGGAGGCAATCATGCGTTTCGCGCATCTGACCCTTGTCACCAAGATCTTCAGTGGATTCGGTCTGGTTGTCGCACTACTTATCGCGGTCAGTGGCGAAGGTGTGCAGGGCTTGCGATCGGCTGACGGGAATTTTACAGCCTATCGTGAGATTGCCCGCGACACCAATGCCATCGGTCAGGTCCAGGCGAATATGCTGGCCACGCGCCTTCACGCCAAAGAGTTCCTGATCAAGGGCACGAAAGGTGAGGGCGATGCGGTCAAAGCCTCTGCCGACAAGACCCAGGCACTGATCGCCGAACTGCGGGGGCTGCTGCACGATCCGACGCAGATCGACCGGGCACAGGTGATGGAACGCCAACTGGCCGCCTATGAGGCCACCTTCGACAAAGTGTTCGTGTTGCGCCGCGAGGAAGACGATCTCCAGGCCAGAATGGTGGCGTTCGGTGGCGAGGCGGGACAGGTGTTGGCCACCATTACCGGGGCCGGCCGCAGCACCGGCGACTTCGAAACGGCATTCCAGTCCGCGGCGGTGGAACGCGAATTGCTTCTTGGCCGCCTGTATGTCCAGAAATTCCTGATTGAAGGAGCGCCGCCGCTGATGGCCAAGGCTGTCGAAGCCCTGACCCAGGCCAGCACCCATCTGACGGAGCTTCAGGCCAGGCTGACCGACCGTAGCCTCCAGGAAGCGGCCAGGAAGGCTGCTACGGCGCTCGCCGGGTATACGGCCGGTTCGAAGCAGTTGGGCGACGCCCATGCCGGCTGGATGCGGATGACGGCGGAAACCCTGGATCAGGTCGGCCCCCGCGTCGCCCAGGATGTCGAGGACTTCAAGCTGCGGCTCAAGGCGACCCAGGATGAGTTGGGACCGCGTGCCGATGCGGAAATCCATGGGTCAACGGTCACCATGACCACGATGGCAGTGATCGCGGTGGTGCTGGCGATCGGCATCGCCTGGGGCATCGGCCGCTCGCTGTCGCGGCCCATCCTGGCCATGACCGGGGCGATGACGGCGTTGGCGGGCGGAGACAAAACCATTGTCATCCCTGCCATCGAGCGGCGCGACGAGGTCGGTGCCATGGCCCGCGCCGTCCAGGTGTTCAAGGATAACGCCATCGCCGTCGACCGGCTTCAGGCCGAGCAGGCGCGCCAGAAGCAGCAGGCGGAGGCGGACCAGCGTCAGGCCATGCGCGATCTGGCGGACAGTTTCGAGGCCAGCGTGCGCGGTATCGTCCAGATCGTGTCGTCGCAGGCGACCGAGGTGGAAGCCTCGGCCCAGTCCCTGGCCACCGTCGCCGAGCAGACCCAGCGTCAGGCCACGGTGGTGGCGGCGGCGTCGGAAGAGGCGTCGGCCAATGTGCAGACGGTGGCATCGGCGACAACCGAACTGTCGACCTCGATTCAGGAAATCGGCCGCCAGATCAGCCTGTCGGCGACCATCGCCCAGTCTGGCGTCAGCGAGGCCACCCGGGTCAACGAGATGGTCGTCGGCCTCGCCAGTGCGGCACAGAAGATCGGTGCCGTGGTCGCGCTGATCAACGACATCGCCAGCCAGACCAACCTGCTCGCCCTCAACGCCACCATCGAAGCGGCGCGGGCCGGCGAGGCCGGCAAGGGCTTCGCCGTGGTCGCCAACGAGGTCAAAAGCCTGGCCAACCAGACGTCGCGGGCCACCGGCGAAATCGCGTCACAGATCAGCGGCGTTCAATCGGCGACCCAGTCGGCGGTTACGGCGATCGGCGGCATCACCGCCACCATCAGCCGCATGAACGAAATCACCACCGCGATCGCCTCGGCGGTCGAGGAGCAGGGGGCCGCTACCCACGAAATCGCCCGCAACGTCCAGCAGGCCAGCCTGGGCGTGGAGGAGGTCTCGACGAACATTAGCGGCGTCACCGAGGCGTCGGCGGAAACCGGCAGCGCCTCCACCCAGCTCTTGCACAGCGCCCGCGAACTGGCCGAACAGTCGGAGCATCTGCGCGGCGACGTGGATCGGTTCATCGCGCATATCCGCAGCGCGTGAGGCTGTCTCATACCGATGAGCCTGAAGGCCCATCTATGCTCTCGCCGGGCGCGCTCCGCGCTTGGCCGCTGGGGACCGGCGCCACGGCTTGATGATGTGTCAAATATTCCGCTCGCCGGTATCAGTGCGGGGGCCTCACCGCCCTCGGCGGCGGCGGCGGGTCAGGCGTTGCAGCAGCTTGCGGCTCTCATCAAGCAGGATGACCGTCGACGCCACCACCGCCGCCGCCGCCCAGTCGGTGCCGCTCAGGGCGGTGGTGTGGAAGATGCGTTGAGCCGGGGGCCAGTGTACCGCCAGCACCTGTAAGGCCAGCACCGCGCCGAGAGCGGCCATCAGATGGGGATTGCGCAGGGCGGCGCGGCTGATGGCGCTGCGCCGGCCGACCCGGGCGTTGAAAACGTTGAAGAACTGGAACAGCACGAAGGTGGTGAAAGCCAGGGTGCGGGCATGGGTTTCGCTCATGCCGTTGACCAGCGCCCAATGCAGCAGCAGCAGGGTTCCAACCGCCATGGTGGCGCCATAGCCGGCCAGCCGCAGCAGCCGGCGGCGGCCGAGAATCGGCTCGTCGGGCCGGCGCGGCGGCTCATCCATCAGGCCGCGGCGCGGCGGATCGAAGGCCAGGGCCATGGCTGGCGGGCCGTCCATGATGATGTTGACCCACAGGATCTGCATGGGGTTGAACGGCACCGGCAGGCCGACCAGCGGCGCGGCGAACACCGACAGCAGGGCGCCGATATTGGTCGACAACTGGAAGCGCAGGAATTTGACGATGTTGTCATAGATGGTGCGGCCCTGATGAACCGCGCCGACGATGGTCGCGAAATTGTCGTCGGTCAGCACCATGGTTGCCGCCTCGCGCGCCACTTCGGTTCCCGAATCGCCCATGGCCACGCCGATATCGGCGGCCTTGAGCGCCGGGGCGTCGTTGACGCCGTCGCCGGTCATCGCCACCACATGGCCCTGACGCTTCAGCGCGGTGACGATGCGCAGCTTGTGTTCGGGGACGACGCGGGCGAAGACGCCGATTTTGCCGATGCGCTCGGCCAGCACCGCATCGGTCATGTGGTCCAGGTCGGCGCCGGACACCACGTCGCCACCAATGCCCAGTTCGCGAGCGATGGCGGCGGCGGTTACCCGGTGGTCGCCGGTGATCATCTTGACGGCGATGCCCGCCCGGCCGCAGGCGACCACCGCCCGCCGCGCCTCGGGCCGTGGCGGGTCCATCAGGCCGATCAGGCCGAGCAGGGTCAGGCCGTGCAGCGCGTCGGACAGATCAGAGACCGGCGCGTCGAGTCGCCGTGAGGCCACCGCCAGCACCCGCAAGGCGCGGCCGGCCAGCCCGTCGAGGTCGCGGCGCAGCCGCTCGCGCATCTCGGCCGTGAGGGGCTGCGGTCCCTCAGTGGTGTCGATCTGCGAGCACCGCTCGAGCAAGCCGTCCGGGGCGCCCTTGACCGCCAGCAGCGCGCCGGTTCCGTCCGCATGCAGCGTCGCCATGATCTTGCGCTGCGAGTCGAACGGCAGTTCACTCAGGCGCGGCACCTGGGCGCGCACGTCGCCGACCCCGCCCTTGGCAGCCAGGGCCAGCAGCGCCCCCTCGGTGGGATCGCCCACCAGTTGACCGTCGGCGATATGGCTGTCGTTGCACAGCACGGCGGCGCGCAGCAGCGGCTGGAGCGCAGCGGCGGGAGGTCCGAGAATACGGCCGCCGCCGGAATAGCCCTCGCCGCTGACATCGAACGCTCCGGTCGCGGTCACCACCACCCGTGCGGTCATCTGGTTCAGGGTCAGGGTGCCGGTCTTGTCGGTACAGATCACCGTGGTGGCGCCCAGGGTCTCCACCGCCGACAGCCGCTTGACGATGGCGCCGCGCCGGGTCATCACCCGCATGCCGATGGCCAGGGTGACGGTGACCACCGCCGGCAGGCCCTCGGGGATGGCGGCCACCGCCAGGGCGATGCCGGTCAGCAGCAGCCTGGCCAGCGGCTCGCCGCGCAGCAGGCCCATGGCCAGGATCACCGCGATCACCAGCACCGCCAGCAGGGCCAGCCGCTTGCCGAGATGGTCGAGCTTGCGCTGGAGCGGTGTGGCTTCCATCTCGGTGCCGCGCAGCAGCCCGACCAGCCGGCCCACCTCGGTGCCGCCGCCGGTAGCGGTCACCAGCACCTCGCCGCGACCGCGGGTGACCACGGTGTTGGAAAAGACCATGTTGGAGCGGTCGGCGAGTGCCGCGTCGGCCAGCGCTTCGACCTGCTTGGCGACAGCCGTCGATTCGCCGGTCAGACTGGCCTCGTCGACCTCCAGCCCATGCACCGCCAGCACCCGGCCGTCGGCCGGCACCCGGTCGCCGGACTCCAGCAGCACCACGTCGCCGGGCACCAGTTGATCGCTGGGCAGCCGCCGCACCGCGCCATCGCGCCGGACGGCGCTGTGCGGCGCCAGCATCCGGCGCAACGCCTCGAGGATGCGTTCGGCGCGGTATTCCTGGGAAAAGCCCAGCACCGCATTGAACACCACCACCACCAGCATGACCGCGGCGTCCAGCTTGTCGCCGATCAGCAAGGCGACTCCGGCGGCGACCGCCAGAACCAGGCTGAGGACATTCTGGAACTGGCGCAGAAACAGCACCCAGAGCGGGTGCGGCTTGATCTCGGGCAGCCGGTTGGCGCCATGACGGGCCAGCCGGTCGGCGGCGTCGCGTTCGCTCAGGCCGTCAGGCCGGCTGTCCAGACGCGCCAGCGCCTCGTCGGCGGTGAGGCAATGCCAGTCATTTCCCGTGATGAGGTCCGCCATGGCTTCAACCCAAGGGCATCAAGCCCTCATCTGTGCACCGTCGGCACGGCCACGTCAACCGGGGCGCCAAGGCGAGCGGTCACCCTGGCCGCAGTCCATGCAGGCTGAACAGCCCACGATCGTCGGTCCACACCGCGGCCGGCTGGTAGCCGGCGCTGCGGGCCAGTTCCTGGAATTCGGCGATCCCGTATTTATAGGACTCCTCGATATGGATGCGCTCGCCCTCGCGGAAGCGCAGCGATTCGCCGGCCACCGTCACCGTCTGGTCGCGCCGCGACACCAGATGAATGAGGATGCAGCCCCGCGCCGCGTCCCAGCGGGCGGAATGGCGGAAGCCGTCCAGGTTGAAGCCACCGCCCAGTTCGCGGTTGATGCGCACCAGCAGATTCAGGCTGAAGGCGGCTGTCACGCCGGACGCGTCGTCATAGGCCGGCTCCAGCACCGCGGCCGCTTTGCGCAGGTCGACCCCCACCACCATCAGCCCGTCATCTCCCAGCAGCCGCCGGCTGCGCGCCAGGAAAGCGCGGGCGTCGAGGGGCGGCAGGTTGCCGATGGTCGAGCCGGGAAAGAAGCCGAGCGTGCGGCCGTGGCCCTGGCTCGGCGGCAAGGCGAAATTGCCGAGGAAATCGGCGACCACCGGAGTCACCGCCAGTCGTGGATGATCCTCGGCCAGCCGCCGTGCCTGGGCCGCCAGATAGTCACGCGACACGTCGACCGGCACATAGGCGGCGGGATGGTCGAGAGCGGCCAGCAGCAGGCGAATCTTGCGGCTGGAGCCGGCGCCGAATTCCACCACCCGGCAGCGCGGCCCGGCCAGTGCGGCGATGTCGGGGGCGTGGCGGGTGAGCAGGCTCATCTCGGTGCGGGTCAGGTAGTATTCCGGCAAGGCGCAGATGCGTTCGAACAGCATCGAACCGCGCGCGTCGTACAGGTATTTGCAGGGAATACGCTTGTCGGGACGCTTCAGGCCGGTCAGCACGGCATCCCGGAAGGCGAGATCGGGGGGTGTCATGCGTCCTCCGCCAGTCGAAAGCCGGCGAACTGCCAGCGCTGTGCCGGATAGAAGAAATTGCGGTAGCTGATCCGCGTATGGCCGGCCGGAGTGACGGCGGAGCCGCCGCGCAGGACCATCTGATTGCACATGAATTGTAACTGCCCAGGTTGGTGGGCAGTCAGGCGATCGCCAGCTTGGCAATGAGGACGGCCGAGGGGGCCTTGAACGCGTCGAGGACGTTCCATCCCTGCTTTCGGGCGGTGTCGGCGGTACCGCGCAGG
>Ga0209515_10002756_pt1 | contig 26307 bp, 22 predicted proteins | sample Subgroupgradi54m_FD_187454 | JGI IMG/M metagenome (GOLD analysis project Ga0209515, IMG submission 187454) | Subsurface groundwater microbial communities from S. Glens Falls, New York, USA - GMW60B uncontaminated upgradient, 5.4 m (SPAdes)... ... | reverse complement strand
ATCTGGAAGGGGTCACGGGGATCTTTTCGTGCGTGTTGTTGTTGACATACCCAAGGAGATCAACGCTCAACAAAGAGCTTTGTTGGAAGAGCTGGATAAAAGTTTTGAAGATGGGGAACACGGATTTTTTAAGAAGGTATTTAAGGGCTCGTAACGCATCATTTATAATAGGGGCATATTATGGACACATACGTAACACGCGAAGGTTTAGAAAAACTAAAGGCTGAGTTGCAGAAACTTAAGAAATTAAGGCCTGAGATTACCATTGAGGTGGAGGACGCTCGCGCTCAAGGGGATTTAAAAGAAAACGTAGGCTACACGGCTTCCAAGGAACAGTTAACCGAAATCGTGCGGCGCATTAATGAACTTGAGCAAAAACTTGTTCAGGTAAAGCTTATTGAGGAGCTGAATATATCGACGGATGAGGCTCGCATTGGAGCAACGGTGACCGTTTGTGAAATAGAATCCAAGGAAGAATTTGTTTATACATTGACCGGTTCTGATGAATCGGATCCGCTAGAAGGAAAAATTTCTGTCCATTCCCCGCTGGCTCAAGGAATTTTGGGCCACAAAGCGGGGGAAAAAATCAATGTAATGCTTCCCGCGGGGGAAAAAGTCTTTAAGGTCATAAAAGTAAAGTATGACCACTAGCCGCTAATTTGCAGTATCTAGTCACCTCCCACAACGCAAAAGCTAAAACCTTTGAGCTGCAGGGCAAAGAAGCGCATCATCTGGCGATTGTTTTACGCAAGAAGCCCGGAGACGTGATTCGTCTTTTTGACGGGAAAGATCAGGTTTTCTGGGGTGTTATTGAGCGTGTATTTTCTCAGGAGATTACCGGGCGCATTGTCGAAAGCAGTCCCGATCGTTATCAAATTCCTAAACTGCCTTACGAGATTTACCTTTATCAGGCTTTGCCCAAAGGCGCCAAATGGGACTGGGTTTTAGAAAAATGCACGGAATTAGGGGTTGAGCGCTTTATTCCGATTGTTAGCGCGCGCACAATCCCTAAAATTGAGGCCAAAGAGTTGCCTAAAAAAATGTCTCGTTGGAGGAAAGTTTTGGAAGCGGCCGCCAAGCAGTGCGGTGTTTTAAGAATTCCCGAAATCGAAGAACCTAAAAGCTTCCGAGAAGTTCTTTCCATGATTTTTCCCTCGCCCCTTGGGGGAGAGGGCAGGGTGAGGGGTTCTAATTTGTTTCTATTCGCTTGGGAAAGTGAGTTGGCCAATCCTATTTGGGAAGTTTTAAATGGCGTCCCCAAGCCTCAAAGAGTTTCTATTTTTATTGGCCCTGAAGGCGGGTGGACTACGGAAGAGGCGGAACTTGCCAAGAAAGAGGGTCTGATTCCCGTGGGTTTAGGCCCTACCGTTTTGCGCGCCGAAACCGCCGGTATCGTCGCCATTTCTATGGCGATCGCCTGTCTTAAATAGTCTGTAAGTCTTTAGGTCTTTAAGTCCATAAGTCTAAAACAAGCAATCGTTATGGCCGGTAGGTTGGGGGGACCAAGACGTTGAGGGCGGCGGGGAGAACTTCAAAATGAAGTTCTTGGGAATCGGCGAAGGTTTCGCCGTCGAGGTGATAAAGACAGGGTTGGGAAAGTTTAATCGTTAGGCTTTTTGTCGTAAATGTTGAAACTTGGGGACAGCTTGCTATATTTCCCGTAAAAAGTTTTGGCAAACACCATAAGATCTCCAAAGGTTTCATGGTTTTTGCCATAGTCACGTGAAATAACCCGTCATTGATTTTTGCCTGGGGAGTTATTTTGGCTCCCATGCCGTATTCTTTGGCGTTGCCGATGGCAATTAGCATGGGCTGGGCTTCGATTTTCATGGAACCCGCGGTGATTTCCATAGGAACCGCTTTGTATTGGCGCAGTTCTTGGAACGTGTGCCAAATATAGGGAATTAAGCCTCGCCTTTGGCCGTGTTTGTTGCTATTGAAGGCTTCGCCAACCTTGGCATCTAAACCGATTCCGGCGATGTTAAAGAAATACCGTATTGAACTCTTCAAGGTTATTTTACCGGCGTCGATCGCGAAGGGCTTGCCCTGTAAAAGAAGTTTGCAGGCGGCTTTAGGGTTGCGGGGAATTCCAAATTCATTAGCGAAACCGCAGCCCGAACCTTTGGGGATAAATCCAAAAATAGATTTAGTCCCAATTAAGCCACTGGCCACTTCGTTCATGGTGCCATCGCCGCCTACCGCAACGACTGTTTGATTTTGGCTCGCGGCTTGCCTAGCCAATTCCAGTCCGTGGCCGGGGGCTTGGGTACGCCGGATTGTGTAGTTTCCCTCGTGCGCGTGGAATACTTTCCGGATGGCCGCTTCGTAAATTTCAGGATTTTTGGGATGCCCCGAAATGGGATTAATGATAAAGAAATATTTCAATTAGGTTTGTGTGTTGGTTTCTTTAAAAAAGCGTTGATTACTTTTCCTTCCACGCGAGACATTTGCCAACCCATAAGGCGCGCTAGGGTGGGCGCCACGTCAATTAAGCGTATTTTTTTGACAACAACGCCTTTTTGAATTCCGTTGCCCGCTACGACGAAGGAGGCTCGCATTTCCGGCATGAAAGGGGAGTAGCCGTGGTAACCTTTCGCGGTTGAAGGGACAACGAGAGGTTCTCGAATAGTTGAGCTAAATATATAACCCGGCTTTGCCTCCACCACGAACGCCGCTTCCGGAAAGCCTCCGTACTTGGCCATTTCCTTTTTATCGTAGATGCGCGCGATGCCGTTGGCGGGATCTTTTGCCGTTTTGCGCAGAAGGGCGGTTACTTTTTTTAGAGATTCTAAATCACTCGAATCTTTGAGCATGATTCCAACCATGGGGCCATTACCGTGCATGGCGACTTTCCAGCCGGTGACATCGCCCTTGTCGTTGGTGGTTAGTAGATCATTGTTTTTCAAGAGCAGTCCCAAGCGCACCATCTTGTCAATTTTCAGGAAACCATGATCCGACACAATGGCAAAGGCGGTTTCGTCATAAATGCCGGCTGTTCTAACGGCTTCGATGATTTGCCCGATTAGGCCGTCGATTCTTTCTAGGGTTTGCAAAGATTCCTCGCTAAAGGGTCCGCTTTCATGTTGGGCGTCATCTAAGTTGGTGAGGTGTCCTAATAGTAAATTTGGTTTTTTATGGATGATGAGATACTTTAAAGCATTGGCGCGCATTTGGTCCGTTAGGCCTTCTACCTGATTTTGCTCGTAAAACTTAGGGGAAAGCTCGCCATATTCTCGCTCTATATCCTGAAGAATTCCCGGTGGGAAGCAAAGCGCTCGCAACAGGTGGATATCTTCAGGTGTTTTGGCCCTCCAGTGTTCCGGAATGTTGTAATCCATATCGGCCCCGACGGTAACCGGCCAGAAAACACTGGCTGTGATTGCTCCCCTTTCTTTCGCGGCCTGCCATAGAGTTTTGGCTTTAATGGCCTCGGCGTACCAAAACCAACCGCTTTGATTGGTTCCTAAAGGATCAAAAACTGTATTGTGTGTTATGCCATGTTTGGCGGGGCGGACCCCCGTTACGATGGAGCTGTGGGAGGGATAAGTCACCGTTGGGAACACGCCCTCGGCCCCCTCGGTGTAGCTTCCCATTTCCATCAGTCGCGCCAGGTTTGGAATTTTTAAATTTAGTTTTTCTCTCTGCGTCAGGTATTCCGGTTTTAAGCCATCAATCGAAATTAAGATGAGATGTGTAGGTTGCGCGTAGGCTAGATTCGTGAGAGAGACAAGCAGGAGAAAAATTTTCATATACGCAGTATCGCTAAAGTTTAGGAAAAGTTCAAATCGTTTGAGAGCGTATTAACGCATTAGATCTATTAAAATTACCCCATGCGGATTTTTATTCACAGCTTTGGCTGCCGGGTTAATCAATATGAGGGTGAGCAGGTGCGAGAAGGCTTCGAAGCCTCTGGCGCTGTTATTGAGGATTCTTGGAAGAGGGCCGACCTTTGCGTGGTTAATACCTGTTCGGTTACCGATCATGCGGATCGCGATGCTCGCGTGATGATCAGGAAAATGTATGAGCATAACCCCGCGGTTAAGGTCGTTGTTACGGGTTGTTACGCGACAAGGGCACCGGAAGAACTGCAGAAAATGTTCCCCGAAGTTCTAATTGTCGGCAATGATCAAAAAGCGACCATCCCGTCTTTGGCCGGCTGCTCCATGGGTCTTGAAAAAAACTCGATTGTAAATTTCGCTGGGCACGCGCGTGCTTATATCAAGGTTCAAGATGGTTGTAATATGCGGTGTACCTACTGCATTATTCCTAGCACGCGGCCAACGATGACTAGCCGCGCGCCGGAGGAAATTATTGGGGAAATTCAAGGACTTCTGGCGCGCGGCTATCGAGAAGTCGTTCTTTGCGGTATTCGCCTTGGTCGCTATTGGAGTCAAGATACTGCCGGACAATGGGTTGATTTAATCGGGCTGATTTCTAAAATTTCAATTTTAGAGGGGGATTTTAGGATTCGCTTATCCTCTCTTGAAGTGACGGATTTGACGGACCGTTTTTTGAAAACATACTGTGACACCCCCAAAACTGTTCCTTATTTCCATATCCCACTGCAGAGCGGCAATGATCGGGTGCTCCATGCCATGAAGCGCTGGTACAACACGAGTTTCTACGCCGGGCGCGTCGCGGCGTGCAGAAAATCTTTGGGAGATGACATGGCAATTTTTACCGATTACATGGTCGGTTTTCCGTCAGAAACAAAAGAAGATCACGAAGATTCGCTCAATTTTGCCAAGGACATCGGTTTTGCCGGAATGCACATTTTTCGCTTTAGCGCGCGCAGTGATACTCCCGCGGCGGATATCCACCCCGAGTACAGCGGCCAAGAATTGCAAGAGCGCGTTGGGGCGACACACGAACTTGATCGTGGATTTCGGCAAAGCTACGCTTCGCGGTTTGTTGGTAGGGATATACGAGTGTTGGTGGAAGAAACCAAAATAGATAAAGACCGCGCTCGGGCGGAAAATTTTCTTGAAGTCTTGTTGCCCGTTGCCCGGGTTCCTAAAGGAAGATGGGAAACTGTTAAAATCAGCGGAGCTGTTGAGGGGAAGCTTTTCGTAAATGGATAAGAATTGTCTTTTTTGCAAAGTTATTCAAGGCGAGATTAACTCGAAGCCCGTGTTTTCCAATGAACGTATCGTTGCTTTTTACGACATTAATCCCCAAGCCCCAACTCACATTCTGATTTGTCCCGCCAAACACATCGCGTCTTTGGCTGAAGCTACCGACGAGGATGGGGCGCTCTTAGGGGAGATTCAGCTGGTGGCTAAAGAGTTGGCCAAGAAACTGGGTCTTGCAGGTTTTCGATTAGTTTTGAATAATGGTCGTGTAGCGGGTCAAAGTGTAGACCATATCCATTACCATCTGCTGGGTGGCCGTCGCATGACATGGCCTCCGGGCTAGGTTTTTAGAAAAAAGGGGTGATACCATTTGCCAGAAGTAAGAATTAGAGAAGGAGAGAGCATTGAAGAAGCTCTTCGCCGTTTTAAAAGAGAGTGCGAAAAAGAAGGCATTCTCCAAGAAATTCGCAAAAGAGAACATTATGTTCCCGCCTCGCTCAAGCGTAAACAAAAGTTAGCCGAGGCAAAACGCAGGCTCCGCCGGCGTCGCCCCATTTATTAGTTCCAGGGTAGCCTTTTAGTTCTAAAAGTTACGTGAACACGGATGTACTTGATACTTTGCGTTCGCGTTTGGATATTTTAGACTTAGCGCGAGAGTATCTTCGCGATCTAAAACATTCCGGCAAGTCTTGGTCCGCGCTTTGCCCTTTCCACGAAGAAAAAACCCCGTCTTTTCATATTAATCCCGAGCGAGGGCTTTTTTACTGCTTCGGTTGCGCGACTGGTGGTGACGCGATTCGCTTTTACATGAACGTTGAACGCCTGAGTTTTAAGGAAGCGATCGACGCTCTTTGCGAGCGTTACGGAATACCCAAACCTCAGGGATTTGGGGCCGCGGCTTCCGGCAAGCAGGAAAAAATTCGCAAAGACGTACTCAAGGCGCTGGATTTGGCCAGGTCTTTTTTTGCCAACGCTTTTTGGGTTCGAGAGGATCCCATAGCCGAGCAAGCGAGGGACTATGTTTTACGCAAACGGCTATTAACACCGGAGACGCTCAAGCGATACGGTATTGGTTTGGCGCCTCGAAGCGCGAGCGCGCTATTAACGTATTTGGTGAGTAAACAAGGCATTGAACCGCGCGTTTTAGAGCAAGCCGGCCTTGTTACGACTTCCATGCGCGACGGTAAGTATTGCGATTTTTTCCGCGGCCGCGTTGTTTTTCCCGTGCTGGATTTAAACGATCACCCCATTGCTTTTGGGGGAAGAGTTTTGGAAAGCCAAGCGCCCGCCTCCGGTCCCAAATATTTGAATTCCCCGGACACTGATTTATTTAAGAAAGGCGGAACGCTTTACGGTTTGGCTCAACATAAGGGACGTATTCGTGAAAAAGACAAGTGTTACGTGGTTGAAGGTTATTTTGATGTGGTGACGCTTGCCCAGTTGGGCGTGGATTTGGCGGTCAGTCCCATGGGCGGTGCCTTAAGCGTTGCTCACGCGCGGCTGATCAAGCGTTTCGCCAGTTCCGTGATGCTGATTTTTGATCCTGACGCCGCCGGCATTAGCAGTTCGATCCGGGTTGCCCGAACTCTCATTAGTCAGGATATCCGCGTGCGAACACTACGCCTGCCCGAAGGCATGGATCCCGATGAGTTTATACTCAAATATGGGAAGGAGACTTTTGAGGCTTTCGAGCTAAAGGAATCCAAAGATTTTATTGATTTTGAGCTGGAATCCAAGTTGGGAACAAACAAATCGAGCGGCTTGGATTTGACTTCCCGCATCCGTATCGCTGAATCGATGATTCCTAGCTTACAGGTCATTGGCAGTGAAATTGAAAGACGAGAGTCTCTATTGCGCGTGGCCCAGGCCCTACAGCTTGACCCTATCGGTCTTGAGCGGGAGTTTTACAAGACTCAGGCCGCTCCTAAATACAACAATCCCGCCGCCACTGCCGTGCCGGCAAAACCCCCGGTGTCCTGGAACTTAAGTCCGGAGGAAACTCTACTCGCTTTGGCCCTTGAGGACATAAATTCCGTGAGGCAGGAGTTAAAACAATCTGAGCTTAGCGCGGAAGATTTCGAGCACCCCAAGATTTGGAATTTTATTTTTCATGAGGCAAATGATGAAGCGGCCGTGGAGGATACCTCTTGGCAGGATTTGATCTCCAGGGTGACTTTGATGCGAGATAATTTGCAGATAAAATTTGACATAAAAAAAGAGATGTCCTATGTGATAACATTTTTAAAGAATGGTAAACTGCATAAGGAGCTCAAGGCTCTCAAAGCGATAATAGAGGCTCATCACGCCAAGTCAACCCCCTGCGAAGCGGCGGTTCTTATGCGTTACCACGAGCTTCAGCGCGTTTTAAAAAATAAAGCGAGGTAAATAAATGGATACGCCGGACCTTTTAAAAGATCTTATTCAAATTGGCAAAGAACATGGTTTTTTAACTTTTGAAGACATCCAAAAATCTCTTTTTGGTTATGTCAGTCCCGATGACATGGATAACTTCTTGGAGACGCTCGAAGATCTAGGCATTCAGGTCGTTGATCGAGAGCAAGTTCGCCGAGCCCAAACGAAAACTCGTGAGGAATCCCATGTGCCTTCCGCGGCGCAGGCGTTGGCCGAGACGACAAAGGGTCCCGAGGTCCTAAGCTCTATTCGGATGTATTTATCCGAAATGGGAAAGGTTCCCCTGCTCACTCGAGAAGAAGAGGTTTCTTTGGCTCGTAATGTTTTCGAGCGCACCCGCGCGCTCAGGATGTTGGTGCTCGAATCCCCCGTCACTTACCGCGAAATTGAAAATTGGGAAAGTTTAATCGAGCAAGAAGAAATGACGCCTAAAGAGCTCATGCCTCGAGGCCGCAGAACTGACAACGAATTGGTTCAAATGGGAAGACGTATTCGCACAACGGTTAGTTTTATCAAGCGAATGGAAAAGCAGATAGTCAGGGCGAACAAAGAGCTCGAGAACGCCCTTACTCTTAAAAAACAGAATACTATAAAGCTGCAGCTTTATGAACTCAAAAAGCTTATTGTTGAGCGCATTGTGGAGTTAAATTTAAATCAAGAAAAAATTAAGCGCGTCACCAATAAAATAAAAACTTTATCCGCGAGAATCAAAGAGTGCGAGGACGAACTCGCGCGCTACGAAGGAAAAATAAGAATCTCTTGCAAAGATTTCTTAAACGCTTACAATCAATTCGAAAGAGACAAAATTAGCGCCAAAGAATTCCGTGAATTGACCGGTTTCGCGCCCTCCGCCGCGGAGGCTCTGGCGAACAACCTGCGAATCGTGCTTGATCGCAGGGAGAAGATATTAACGGGACTCCCCGTTCCTCGAGAAGAACTGCTCGTTTTGAGCCAAAAGATCGTCGATCTGGAAGAGAAAATTTTAGAAGACAAGGTCAAACTCATTCGCGCTAATTTGCGCCTCGTGGTTTCGATCGCTAAAAAGCATATGGGCGTTTCTTCGCTCGAGTTATCCGACCTTATTCAGGAAGGCTCCTTGGGCTTGATTCGCGCGGTGGAGAAGTTCGAATACAAAAAGGGCTTTAAATTTTCGACCTACGCCACCTGGTGGATCAGGCAATCCATCAATCGCGCCATCGCCGATCAGGCGCGCACCATTCGTATTCCTGTGCACATGAAAGAGCTGATCTCGAAGCTTTCCAAAGTGCAGCGCAAGTGGCGCCAACAGCAGGGTCGTGATCCCAATATAGAGGAATATAGCAAGGCTTTAAGAATTTCCTCCGAAAAAGTACGCGCGGCCTTGAAGATTATTCCCGAGCCGCTCTCTTTGGCCATGCCCATCGGCGATGACAACTCGAAACTCGAGGATTTTGTGGAAGATAAAGAAAGCATCATTCCCGTCAATTCGGCTATCGGCTATTTAAAACGCCAGGAAATCGAAAAGGTGCTCGCGACTCTCTCCACAAGGGAAGCGCAGATTGTTCGCCTGCGTTTTGGCTTAGAGAGCGGTTATCCGAGAACTCTGGAAGAAGTGGGGAAAATCTTTAAAGTGACTCGCGAACGCGTGCGCCAAATTGAAGCTAAAGCTATTCGCAAGTTGCGCCATCCTTCCCGTAGTAAGCTGTTAAAAGACTATATCGATTAAGGTTATTGCGTTGTGGTAATTTTTATCAATTTTTAGCTAAAATAAGCTTCTGATGCGTAAATTCCTCATGTCATCCTGATTCCGTAATGAAAATAAAGAAAGAAGGATCTCGGATTTGAAAAAGTATATCTCCGTATTTATTCTCTCAAGTTTTCCATTCCTTAGCCTCCATGCTTTTGTCGCGAACCAGTCTGCGGATGTAGTCGTGGGTCACAGTCTGGCCAATTATGGCGATGCTAATGCCAATGATCCTAAACAGAACTCGTTAAGTTCGCCGCGGAACGCAATTGTCAGCGGTTCCAAATTATTCGTTGCCGATGGCAATAATCGTGTTTTAATTTACAATTCCATTCCAACGAGCGACAACGTGTCCGCCGACGTCGTTGTCGGACAACCCGATTTTATTTCTAACAAGATTAATCAAGGCGCTGCCCAGCCGGCGGCGAATACCCTTTGGACGCCTCGCGGTCTTTTGGTTTATAACGGTAAGTTAATTGTGGCTGATAGTAGTAATAATCGCGTTTTAATTTTTAACAGCATCCCGACATCTAACAATGCGTCCGCGGACGTAGTTATAGGTCAGCTTAGTATGAGTACGGGCGCCGTCAATCAACAAGGTTTGGAACCCGTGGTGAGTTCCAATACGCTATCCTCGCCTCATGGTATTTTCGTGGATTCCAATGGAAAGCTTTATGTGGCGGATAATGGTAATAGCAGGGTTCTTATATACAACACGATTCCGACTACCAACAATGTTTCGGCGGACGTAGTTCTTGGTCAACCCAATTTTAGCACCAATGCCGTCAATCAGCAGGGTATCGAACCCGTTGTTAGCTCAAACACATTGAGTGCTCCCACAGACGTTTTAGTGGTATCTAATAAGCTTTTCGTTTCGGACTTCAGCAACAATCGTGTTCTGGTTTACGTACCTGTTCCAACGGTTAATAACTCAAGCGCCACCTATGTTGTTGGTCAGTCAAGCTTTACCGGCAAATCCGCCAACCAGGGTACGAATTCCGCAAGTTCGAATACATTGAGAACTCCTTTTAATTTGGGCAGCGATGGCTCTAATCTATTAATCAGCGATCTAAGTAATGGTCGTGTTTTGATTTATGCGGCGCTTCCAAGCACAAGTAACGTCAGCGCCGACTATACAATAGGGCAATCCAGTATGAGTGGTTTGTTGAGCAATCAGGGTGGTGCTGTCGCCGCGAACACCATCAATAACCCTGAGGGGCTTTATATTAGCGGGGGCAAGCTTTTTGTGTCTGATTTCGGTAATCATCGTGTTTTAATTTACAATTCCGTTCCAACGAGCAATGGTGTTTCAGCAAACAATGTTATTGGGCAGTCGGATATGCTGTCTGCTAACGCTAACCAAAAAGGCCCAAATGCAAGTTCTTTAAATACTCCTCACGGAGTATCCAGTGATGGTACGAAGTTCTTTTTGGTGGATACCAGCAACAATCGGATTTTAATTTACAATTCCATTCCGAGCGCCATCGGCGCTAGCGCTGATGTTGTTTTGGGTCAGTTGACCTCTACCACCACCGTGGGGGATGTCAGTTCAACCACGCTGGACAATCCTTACAGCGTTTACGTTGCTTCCAATAAGCTTTTTGTGGCGGATCAGAAGAATAGCAGAATTTTGATTTATGACCCCATCCCAACAGTTAGCGCTTCGAGCGCCAGCGTTGTTGTCGGGCAACCTAATTTCACGACCAGGACTACTGGTTCCACATCAGCCAAGCTTAATCTTCCTCGGGGCGTGTTTGCTAGTAGTACCAAACTTTATGTTGCTGATACCTCGAATCACCGGATACAAGTTTATGATCGCATCTCGGGGCCCTGGGTGAATGTCACAACAACAACATTTGGAACAGGAACTGCTGGTAGCACAGAGGTCACCCTCAACGTTCCCGAGGCTGTTTTCGGTCTAGGCAATAAATTATTTGTCGCGGATACGGGCAATCATCGCGTTTTAATTTATACCTCGACATCTTCGACTCAAATGCCCGATGGAACGGTTGCTGTTAGCACCGTAGTTGTGGGGCAAACCGCTTTTGGAGCCGGCAACGACACTGCCGGTACGCAGCCGAACGCGCTGAGATCTCCCACTGGGGTTTGGAGCGATGGCACTAAGCTTTGGATTGCGGACGCGGGCAACAATCGTGTTCTTCAGTTTAACGCTATTCCCACATCTAACGGTGTCTCTGCCGATGTCATGTTTGGTCAGCGAACCATGACCTCAAGCACTACCAATTCCGGCGCGCTCTCCTATTATGGGACTTCCGCGAATAGCCTGAGCGGTCCGGGAGCTGTTTTTGGCATAAGTGGGAAGCTTTTTGTTGCCGATACCAATAATCACCGAGTCTTGGCGTTCAATGATCCTGGCACTGCGACAGCCCCAACTTCCACCGCCTCTAATTTAAGCGGCCAGGTTTTGGGTATTAGTTCTATCACTTGGACTTGGACACCGCTGAGCAATGCCTTCCATAAGGTCGCGGCTTCCACGGGGGGCGCTATTTCCAACATTCTAGTCGCCAATACGACGTTTTATAACGAGGTCAATTTGGCGACTAACACAGCGTATGCCAGGTCCATTCTGACTTCTTTTACGACTGATTTTGTGCTGACCTCCACGTCTTCTTCCGTAACCAAGTACACCTTGGCGGCGGACCCGGCCAGCCTGGTCGTTTCCTCGGTTACTTCTTCAAGCCTTACTTTAACGTGGGACGGTAATACCAACCCCTCGACCACTCGATTTGTCGTTCAGCAATCAACCTCCTCGGTTTTTAATCCAACTAGTATTTCAACGCCAGTCGCGTATGGCAGTGCCTTAACCGCTACAACAACCGCTTTTGCTAACTTGTTGCCAGGTACAACCGTTGCCTTTAGGCTCGCGGCTTACAATGGCGACGGAGTAGCTTCTTTAGGTTTTTCAAATACGGTTTCAACGGTAACGTTGGTGCCTGCCGGTTATGGCAACAATGTTGCCGTAACAGCGGTTTCGTCCGTAACCGCTTCAACACCGGCGGGTCGGGATTCCCGAACATTCGTGGCCATTTCTCCGAACACTTCGTTGCCCAATACCGCTTCCGCGGGCTCGATCGCTATTTCCACTAATCCCTCTGACACTCCTCTGGTGGTTTCCACCGCCATTATCGTTACTGCCAATGCGAATGTGGGATCGGGAAGTTATCTGGTGACGGGTAGTCCGCGTGAATTTGCTTTTTACGATCAGGGTGGGGTGAGACAAAGCGGCACTTTTGGCTCGACTCTGATGCTCTTTATGCCTTACGCTGACGCTAATAACGATGGTTTTGTTGATACCAATACCAGCCTTCCGGAGAAAAAACTTAAAATTTTTAAGCTCAACGAGACCACTCAGCGCTGGGAAGAGGTTGGGGGAACCGTAGATACCGTTGGCAAAACCGTTTTTGTTCAAATCCGCTCGTTCTCAGTTTACGCTTTGCTTGCTCCTCTTGCCGCGAGCAATTTAGGCGATGTCAAGGTTTACCCTACTCCTTGGCAGAGGGGCGCGGGGAACAAATTTGATGCCGCTAGTTTAACTTTTGATAACTTGACCAGTCAGGCCAAAATTCAGATTTATACTATCTTGGGTGAACTGGTTTTTGAGCAAGAAACTTCCGGAACCGACGGGAAAGTTACCTGGAACGGCAAAAATATGAAAAGCGAAACTGTGGCCAGCGGAGTTTATATCTGGCGCATCACTAATAACCAAGGGCAGTCTAAACAGGGAAGACTGGCGATAGAAAGATAATGAAGAAGTTTTTCATACTTCTCACGTCTCACTTCTTACTTTTTACTTCTCTTCATGCGGCTCAGTCCGAAGGGACCACATCGGGTATTTTGCTAAGAATGGGTGGTAACGCGCGAAGCTACGCTATGGGTGAGGCCTATGGCGCCACCGCGCAAGACGCGACTAGTCTTTATTTTAATCCCGCCGCCCTGGGGCACTTAGAAGGCGGTTCGCTAGATTTGATGCATGCCGTGCATATCAATCCTATTTATTTCGACAATATCGCTTTCGCCTACCCCGTGGGCTACGGCAATTTGGGCGTGGGATTACAGTATCTTTCTTATGGCAAACTAGATGAAGTTGACAACACGGGCACCAATACGGGTTCTTCCATTTCGCCGAAGGACATGGCCTTAACCGCTACTTATGCCGGCCGCGTTGTATCGCCCTTCTTGACGGTTGGCGCCAGCGTAAAGTATCTCCAATCTACGATTAAAAATACGGCCACAGCGTTCGCGGGAGATGTCGGTTTTCTTTACAAAATTAACAATAGCGTTCCCGTAGGATTGGCCGTTCAAAATCTGGGAACCGGGCTTAAATTTAACAACGAAACGGACAGCCTGCCGCTTAATGTCCGCGCGTCCGCGGCTTTTAGGCCAAAGGAGCCTTTATTGCTTGCTGTGGATATTAATTATCCAGCGAAGGGGGTAGCGACGGCTTCGATTGGCGCTGAATACAAAATTCAGCTAACGCAGGATTTGGCGCTGGCGCCTCGATTGGGTGTCAATACTAGAACCCAAAGCAGTGGTTTAGGCGCTCTATCTATGCTTAGTTTTGGTTTTGGAATTGGAAGTCAAAGCCATTCTTTTGACTATTCTTTGAACTCACTCGGTGATCTGGGGATAACTCACCGGTTCTCCTTATCCTTAAAATTTCCTTAGGACTTTAGTCCCGCTAATTCATAGGACTTTTGCTGAGGTTTTTTTGCCCTTAGGTCCCTTGGCGTTTTTTGGTATCTATCCTATTATTGCGATAAGTAATGACCATGAGAAGAGAACTTTCCCAGACCTTACCAGAAGCTAAAAATCTTTTCTCCTTTCGTCATGCCCGCGTAGGCGGGCATCCAGACCTGGATTCCCGCTTTCGCGGGAATGACATGAAGCGGGAAGTTCTGCGATGAGAAGTTTAGTAACGGTTTTAATTTTGGCCGCCGTCTCATCTTCCTTCGCCGCGGTTCCCAAATGCGCTCTAGATCCCAAAGCCACCGATTGTTCGCAAGAGGTTTTAGGCAGACTACCGAATTCCTATTTTGAGCAAAGGTCTAACAAGGCCATGCCCTTAGAGGTTGTCCCCGATGAAGATTTGGCCACGCCCGCGGCAGATTTGGCCTCAAGGCGGTTGCTGGATAACACCGTGCAATGGGAAGCCTTTCACGCCGAAGAATCACTGTTTCGCATGCGAGAGATTTTAAATGAAATGGTTTTTGTCAGCACTGAAACCAGTGGCTCTACGATAACGGTTGTTGCTGAACCTGTCTTGGATGATCAGCAAATGAGGGACAATTTGCGGGAATTTGCCAACGAATTTGACACCCTTGACGAGCATGTGACGGAAATAGTGAAGATTTTGAATCAATGCGCCAATGTAAGCGTTGTTTTTGACAGTAACCCGTGTTGGGATATGGCGTTTGCTATTGATATTGGCGGTGACAAGCTTGATTGGGTTCGGGTGTCAACCTCTTTAAATCAATTGCGAAGCGCTTACCAAGCCTTGAATATTGACGCCGTCGTGGACGATATTTCTTCGGACGCGCGTAAAATTTCAAATTTAGTTTATGGACCGGTTCGGTGCGATATAATGGGTAGTTTGGCAATGCGCGATTTAGAAAAAACGATTGATTATTTAAGCCAAACCAATTTGCAAACGATCATAAAAGACACGCTTGGAGGATCAAAATGAAACTGAAAATAAGCGCCGTAATTTTAGTGGTAGCCGGTAATCTTTACGCGAAACCGCCTTTTTGTCCACCGGATCCGGCTGGTTTAGATTGGGATACTCCCGAAGCGGCGCGTTGCGCGCCCGTCTACGATGTCGGTACCGCTCAGAGTGACGCTTCTGTGACACGCAAAGCCGCGATTCTCAAAGAAATAGAAAATAACGCGAAATTGGCCTACAGTCATCTTATTTTGGCTACCGGTATTTTGTCGGACGATGTTATTAAAACCAATCGAACGCCATGTTGCATCGGCGCTCCGGCCTTGGGTGGCGCGGGATCCCGTCGGCACGGCCCATTTGGCGGGTCTAATTGCCATGTCACCGAGATGAAAGTTCTGACGTCAAACCAAGACTTGGTTCGCGAGCGTGTCACCTTTTTTCAAAACGAAATGGAGAGCTTTAGAACACATCTTGGCGTCGTCATGAATAGACTGGTGGATTATCGCAGAGAATTCGGAGTCTCGGTGCCGGATAAGGTTACCGTAGGCACTATGGATTCCGCCTTGCAGGTAGTTTACAGGGATTCCCAGCTGATTAAAGTTTCTCTGGAAAAGTTGGCGCAAATGGGTGATACGGAATTAAACAATCTGGTTTTAGGAGCGGTTGATGAATCCGTTGATCCTGTAGTTTTACCGGTGCGAAGTCTCGACACGGGCGATAACGTGATCATTATTGCCCGCAAGGGGCCCAGTATTTCAAGCGTTCTTAACTCGCCGCAGTTAAGGTTTTTAAGAGAAGCCGTCGCTTTTCTCTCTCAAGGGGATTTAGAAAGGCGTTTAGGCCGGAGTACGACAGACCCGCGGCACTCGCAAACCCCCGCTCCAGGGGCAGTTTGGCCGCACGCCGAAATGTTTGACAGCGACCCTTGCCATGTCATGACGCCCGGGTGTTCCTACCATGGCGGGCACGGACCTGGTTTCTAAAAGAAATTAGGCTTTCTTTAGTTTTGTCGCGCAGTAGTCTGCGTAGAAGGGAAGCAAAGTTTTTAGTTTAGGCAAAGCTTCTTGGGCCGCCTGCTCACCGAGTGGTATTAGTTCCCGCGCCTTATCAAAATCAGACCAATTGTAAGATGCTGTTTTTGGGTGAATCGTGATATGGGCCAGATGTGTTGAGTTAGCCGCGATTTGATGTTCCATCGTTATAATCGTTCTGAAAAAAGCATCCAAGACCCCCACGGATTTCTGAGGAGGGGACGCTTTTCCCATGGGGTCAACCGGAAAACTGCGTTCTGCGGGAGAATTGGTTAATTGAATCGCGATTAATATATCCGCGTTCATGCTGATGAGAGCGGAAGTGGGAACAGGGTTCACGAGACCCCCATCCACCAGCAAGCGATTTTTATATTTAAAAGGCTTAAACACTACGGGGATGGCGATGCTCGAGCGAATGGCATCAATTACCCTGCCGTCTCGGATGACGACTTCTTCACCTGTCAAAATATCAGTTGCAACACAAGCCAGCGGAAGTTCAAGCTCATTGAAGTGCTGATCGTCAAAAATAGAGTGTAAAAATCGAGTCAGTTTAAGTCCTCCCAAAAATCCGCCGCCCTTAGGCAATGAAAAGTCCCAGAAAAGCGTGTCTCTAATCCAGTGTTTATCCGTGCTCATGGTGAGCGCGATGAGCTCATCAGGGGACAATCCCTTCGCGTAACCCGCTCCGATTAAGGCGCCAATGGAGGTACCCGCGATAATATCGGGATAGATTTTTTCTTTTTCTAGTACTTTTAAAATTCCACAAATGGTGTAACCCAAAGCTCCTCCGGCGCCTAAGGCCAAGCCGATTTTGATGTCTCCTAAGACGCGCGCGACACGTTCAATAGAGCGCAAGGTTTTTGTTTCGAGCAAGGCCTCGAAGGGTTTATGGCGGCTTTCGTAGTCACGGTCAATGGCGCGCGCCCAGCTGAGGCGGATGTTTTTAAAGTCCACGAAAGAATCCCTGCCGTCAACGACAAGGGTAATTTGATTTAGCTTATCTTGTTTTTGGCCCAGGTTGGCTATTTGATGGGTGATACGCTCTAGGGTTTGCTCTCGACTAGGTTCTTCCATGAGACTGGTTAGGTAAATTTGATCTGCTTCATGAGTTAAAAATTGAACGCTATCCCAGTTTAGGGTGGATGCAATAATTATTGAGTGATCGTATAGGGAACGAAGATAATTTAGCACGAGAATAGATTTTTCCTTTTCCGTGGAACTGGCAAAGAATTCGCTCGGGAGGGAAAAAATATCTAGGCCCGAGGGGTGACTTTGTTTAAGTCTAGCGAGCATTTCACGCAATGGAAGCGCGCTAAGCGTAGAGAAGGGCGCAATAGCGGGGCTCATGCCGATGGATTCCAGTAAGCAGGATTTATCCTCCGAGCAAACCTCAATTAGAGCTACTTTTCTTCGGGTTTGTTCCAGGAGGGAAACGGCGAGGTTGATATTAAAAATGGAATTTCTGGGCTCTTGCAGGAGGCTGATCACCAGATGCAGTTTGGATTTAAACACCATCCGTTTCTTGAAAGCGTTCAAAATGTGTTCGTTAGTTAACGATAGTCTTTTCGAGAGAATACGGGACAAATGAAGAGCGAGTTGAGGGTTTTCTTGCATGATTGTTTCAAAATCTTTTTTGCCGAGAATGTAGAGTTCGGATGTGGTTTCCAGACGCACGGTAATGCTGCGGGGTTCTCCCGTTAAAAGAGACATTTCACCGAAAACTTCACCATCGCCCAAAGTAGCGATTACTTTTTCTTCATTGGGATTTCCATTGGCGCTAAGCAGGGCCACTTCGCCGCTGCCGATTAAATAGAGATCCTCTCCCGGGTCACCTTTTTCGTAAATGACAGTGCCTTTGGGGAGAATTTCCTTTCGGATTTTAGATGCTATGGCGACGAGCGCTTCGTGCGGAAGTTCGCGAAAAAGCGTTGATTCGGAAAGTAAAGTTATTACTCTTAAATTTTCTTCGGCCATCGCTTGCTCCCTATAATAAAATAACAGGTGAATGTGGATTTAGCTAGGTTCTACATGAGAAATTTCTGTTTTCCGGAAAAAGGGGAATAGTGGGATATTTTTGTTTAATAACCGTAAGTAATTTATGAATACCACTATTCGGGCAGCCAGGGGTTCCGTGCTGTCTTGCAAAGGCTGGCAACAGGAAGCCGCTTTGCGTATGCTCATGAACAATTTGGATCCCGAGGTCGCGGAGCGGCCGGAAGATTTAATTGTTTATGGCGGCCGAGGGAAAGCCGCGCGCAATTGGGAGTGCTTTCACGCTATTTGCCGAAGTTTGAAGGATTTGGGTGATGATGAAACTTTGCTTGTGCAATCCGGCAAGCCGGTGGGTATTTTTAAAACTTTTCCGTGGGCGCCGCGGGTTTTAATCGCCAATTCCAATTTGGTGGGGCATTGGGCGAATTGGGAAGAATTTGATCGTTTGGAAGCCTTGGGACTCATGATGTATGGCCAAATGACGGCCGGGTCCTGGATTTATATCGGCACGCAAGGAATTTTGCAGGGCACTTATGAAACCTTCGCGGCTTGCGCGAGAGCCCATTTTGGAGATTCCCTGAAGGGGAAATGGGTTTTGACCGGCGGTTTAGGCGGTATGGGCGGGGCCCAACCCTTAGCCGCGACTATGAACGGCGGATCTATTCTGGCGGTTGAGGCGGATCCTTCCCGAATTAAAAAGCGCTTGGACAGTGGATATTTGGATTTTATGGAAACCAATTTAGATCGAGCCTTGGAAAAAATTACCCAAGCAACCAAAAAGGGAGAAGCGGTTTCAATCGGTTTGGTTGGTAATGCAGCGGAAGTTCTTCCTGAGATTCTCAAGCGAGGGATCATTCCCGATATTGTTACGGATCAAACTTCTGCTCACGATCCTTTGAATGGTTATATCCCTGCCGGCTTTGACGTCGCGGGGGCGAATGCCTTACGCAAAGAGAATCCGAAAGATTATCTGAAGCGATCCATGGAATCTATTGCTGTTCATGTGCGGGCGATGCTCGGCTTTTTGAAAGCGGGGTCCAAAGTTTTTGACTATGGCAACAATATTCGTACCATGGCTAAACGGGCGGGGGTGGAGAATGCCTACGATTTCCCGGGCTTTGTGCCGGCGTATATTCGGCCGCTTTTTTGTGAGGGTAAAGGGCCGTTCCGTTGGGTGGCGCTTTCCGGTAACCCCGGGGACATCGCCAAAACCGATCAGTTGGCTAAAGATATTTTTCCGAAAAATGAATCCTTAAACCGATGGATTAATATGGCTCAAAAGAAAGTTAAATTTCAGGGGTTACCGGCTAGAATTTGTTGGCTGGGCTTTGGCGAAAGAGCGGAGTTTGGACTGGCCTTAAATGATTTGGTGAAGAAGGGGAAAGTTTCAGCTCCCATTGTTATTGGCCGCGATCACTTAGACAGTGGGTCCGTGGCCAGTCCATTTCGAGAGACCGAGGGTATGAAAGACGGCTCGGACGCGATCGCGGATTGGCCGATATTAAACGCAATGCTTAATACCGCGAGCGGCGCGAGTTGGGTAAGTTTTCACCATGGCGGCGGTGTGGGGATGGGATATTCGCTCCACGCGGGACAGGTGCTGGTGGCTGATGGCACAGAAGATATGGATGCTCGCATAGAGAGAGTTTTAACCAATGACCCGGGGCTTGGCGTTGTCCGTCACGCGGACGCGGGCTACGAAAAGGCCAAGGATGTAGCTAAGATGAAGGGAATCAAGATTCCGATGTGAACGGTGGTTTTAACTGTTTCATCGCAGATTTAGTGAAGCGGGGCGATAGATTGAAAGACCTGACCCCATTGACTCGCGGGCCTTTGCGCGGGTTCGGTTTCTAAAATTCAAGGGTCATTGATTAAGCGCACAGAAGAACTCGGTCTGAATGATTTTGCGTCCAACGCGTTGCGCTGTCCTGAGCGATGGCAAGTTGTGGTCGTGAATATTACCCCATACGAAGGAAAACCGAGGGCGGAGTTGTTGGATGAATAAACTCTCGACGACCGGTGCGTACCCTTTGCCTTGGATGATGCGAGAAAGAAAGATCTCGAAGATATAAAGAGCTTGCAATCCATACAGGCTCAAAGGTTGTCCCGCGATCACCCCAAGGAAATTTCCTCGGGTATCTTCGATTTGGAGCAGTAGGCCATTTCTGGCGGCAGTTTGAAGATCTTCCTCGGGTTCAACTCTAACAAATCCTTTTAGATCAGGAAATCGATTCAGATACTGGATGTACTCAGAACGATACGTGGAATGGTATGCAAATTCACCGGGCCAAGTGATTACAAGGTCTTCGGGCAGGGCCGCTAGCCTTTCTGATTCGCCACCAAAGACAACATGACTCCACGCCAATGTACCATCAACACATTTCGGTGCTTGCTCAAACGTGAAGCCTTTCGGGTTTATGGCCTGAAATTCAGAACGCATAAATGGGGTCAGGTCTTTCAATCTATCATTTTTGATATTATCCACCCATGTCTCGACCCCTAAGAATTGAATTTTCTGGCGCTCTCTACCACATTGTTTCCCGGGGTGACAGGAAAGAAGACATATTCCTTTCCGATGAAGACCGATTGCTCTTTTTAAATGTATTGAGCCATGCCGTGAAGCGATATCAATGGATTTGTCATGCCTACTGTCTTATGAACAATCATTATCATTTTCTCCTTGAGACCCCGGAGCCCAATCTTGCTTGCGGCATGCGCCATCTTAATGGAGTTTATACCCAGCGTTTTAACCGTAGTCATCATCAGGTGGGGCATCTATTTCAAGGACGATATAAAGCTGTGTTAGTCCAAAAAGATACGCACCTTTTAGAATTAATTCGTTATGTTGTCCTAAATCCTGTTCGGGCGGGAATGGTGCAGAAAGCAGAAGACTGGCGTTGGAGTAGTCATAGCGCGGTGATTGGGAGAGCTTCAAAACCAGATTGGCTTACCGTTAACTGGATACTGCGACAATTTGGCGATGATTCGAGGGGTGGGATACAGAAATACCGCGATTTTGTTCTTAATGGAGTCAATCAGGATTTAGAAGACGATGTTAAAGGGCAAATATACTACGGTAATGATGAGTTTATTGCCAAGCTTAAGCTTGGCAATGTGGATAAAGAAATCCCAAAAATACAGCGTCAGCCATTGCGGCCAAGTCTTCAAGAACTTATTAAAACCGGTTCTAAGCTGGAAATTGGTGTAGCGTATAGGGAATATGGATATAAGCTCAAGGAAATAGCAAACCATCTCGGGCTGTCTTACCCCACGATTCATCGTAGACTTAGAGAGTTTGAGGTAAAGTCGGGAGTATTGATAGATTGAAAGACCTGACCCCGCTACTTATTAAAAATCCTAAACAGATACTTACCATGGCTTTGCCTGGCCAAAAAGGGCCGAGGAAGGGTAAGGCTATGCGAGAAATTGGTTTATTGGGGGAAGGGTTTGGGATTTTGATTGAAGGGGAGAAAATTAAGCGGATCGCGAAGCTTGGAGAATTCAAAGGGTTCGATAAGAAAAAAACGAAAGTCATTGACGCGACGGGTAAGGTTATTTTGCCCGGGTTTGTAGATAGCCATACGCATGCTATTTTTGCAGGATCCCGCTTGAAAGATTTTGAGTTAAGAAATCGAGGTGCTAGTTATCAAGAAATTGCTGCTCGCGGCGGCGGTATCCTTTCTTCTGTTGAAAAAGTTCGTGCCACGTCAAAGGCCGTTTTAATGAACAATTTGATTGCCCGGAGCCAACAAGCGCTTCGTCATGGTATTACCACGATGGAGGTGAAAACGGGATACGGTCTAAGCGTTGAGGATGAAGAGAAGTTGCTTTTAGCGATCGGGCAAGCCCAAAAGAAAACTCCTTTGGAATTGGCTGTTACTTTTTTGGGGGCGCACGCGATTCCCGGGGAATATAAAAACAACGCGCAAGGATATTTAGATTTGGTGATTGCAAAGATGCTTCCCAAATTTAAGAAATTGGCCGAATTTGCGGATGTTTTTTGCGAAGAGGGGTATTTTGGGAAGGAGGATTCGGCAGGGTTGCTTAGTGAAGCTAAAAAGTTGGGCTATAAAATAAAAATTCATGCTGAGCAACTGACGGATAATGGGGGTTCCGAGGTCGCTTGTGACCTTTCTGGGACGTCGGTAGACCATTTGGATAATATTAGTGATCAAAATATTGCCAAGCTGGCCCGTTCTAATGTTGTGGCGACGCTGGTTCCGGGTAGTAATTTCTTTTTGAAGACAAAAACTTTCCCGCCGGCGAGAAAACTGGTTGATTCCGGCGCGGCGGTTGCTTTATCAACTGACTTTAACCCAGGGACTTCGCCAACGCTCAATATGTCGTTTGTGATTTCTTTGGCGGTAATCTATATGGGAATGACTATCGAAGAATCGCTGGTTGCCGCTACCATCAATGGGGCCTGGGCTTTGGATAGGGGGGAGCGGTTGGGGAGTATTGAAGTTGGCAAACAAGCGGATTTGGCAATTTTTGATGTTGCCGATTACCGGGAGATACCGTATTATTTCGCGATGAATCCGGTGGCGCGGGTAATTAAAAAGGGTAATGTGGTTTATGGCAAATAGGGCTAAATCCAAACCTAAATTGCTAATTTTTGATCTTGACGGAACTTTAATTTTTAGCGGAGGGGCCGGTTGGCGCGCTTATGAGAGAATTTTCATTAAAAACCTTAAAATCGAAAATGCGTTGGCGGGCGTGGATGGCCGCGGGAAAACGGACATTGCCATTGTGGAGGAGGCTTTTCAAAAAAGACTAGAGAGAAAACCAACGCGAAAAGAATTAGCGGGTTTTTTTAGAGCGTTCCCGGCAATTCTTAAAAAAGAGGTGGCGCAAAGCTCAGGTTACCGTTTGGTGGGTACTATAAAGGATTTTCTGAATAAAATTTCTAAGCTAGAGGGTATTTATTTAGCGTTGGGAACCGGTAACCTTGAGAAAGGGGCGAGAATTAAGCTCGCGCGTTCAAGACTTAATCGATACTTTCCCGTGGGAGGGTACGCTTCAGATTCCATGATCCGCAAGGAACTAATTAATGTGGCCTGGAAAAAGGCTTGCGCTTACTATAGAATTCGTTTTCCCAGGCGCTCGGTTTTCGTTATCGGAGACACGCCTCTGGATATTAAAGCGGGTAAAGCTTGTCGCTTTAAGACGGTGGTTATCGGTTGTGGCATGTATAAAAAGAAGGATTTGCTTCCTCATAAACCGGATTTCTTTTTTGATGATTACAAAGATTCAGAGGTTTGGATTCAAAAGTTGAAGTTGGCTCAATGAAGTTAATTCAATGCGTTCCTAATTTTAGCGAAGGCAGAGACAAGGTAAAGATTAGCGCGATCGTTGAGAGTATTCGCGCGGTTAAGGGTGTGGTAGTTGTGGATATTGAGATGGATGCCAGCCACAATCGCTCGGTGGTTACTTTTTTGGGAGGGCCCGGGCCAGTTGCCGAGGCCGCCTTTCAGGGGACCAAAAAAGCGATGGAGCTCATTGATATGCGCGCGCATAAAGGGGAACATCCAAGAATGGGAGCAACAGACGTTGTGCCCTTCACGCCTATTTTGGAGGCGACCATGCAAGAGTGCGTCGCGCTTGCCCATCAAGTGGGGAAGCGCATTGCTGAGGAGCTTAAAATTCCGGTTTATGTCTATGACCGGGCCGCTTTGCGGCCGGAACGGTCTAATTTGGCGGCTGTGCGCAAAGGAGAATACGAAACAATTTTAAAGGAAATTGAGACAGTCCCCGAGCGTAAACCCGACTTTGGGGAAGCGAGGATGAATCTAACCGCGGGCGCCACCGCGGTGGGAGCCAGAGAGCACATTATTAATTTTAACGTGAATTTTAAAAGCGACAATATGGCCGCGGCAAAAAATATTGCCAAGGCCATCCGAACTTCGTCTGGGGGATTGCTGAGTTTAAGAGCCAAGGAAATTGAGCTTTCGGACAAACATTGCGCGCAGGTGTCAACGGTGCTGACCAATTACCGAGAAACGGATTTAATGAGCGCCTTCTTGGCGATCGAGGCGGGAGCTCAAAAGGAGGGTATTGTAATTGCCGAATCAGAGCTTATCGGCATGGTTCCCGTGCGGGCTTTGGTTGATTTCGCGATCAAGGTTTTAAAAGTCACTAGTTTTAATCCGGAGAACCAGCTTTTGGAGCTGAAGCTCTTGGAGCTTTTGGCGTCGCATCGAACCGGTGGTGGGCAAGCGGAGTCTTGGTTGGATGGAAGCCAAAACTTATGTGAGGCCTTGGCGTCTGAAGCGCCGGTGCCGGGCGGGGGGTCCGCTTCGGCCGTGATGGCGGCTATGGGAAGCGCCCTAGTTTTAAAGGTTTTAAGAATTCAGATTAAGAAGTCAGTCAAAAGCAACGCGGATCCGGAAATTCAGAAGAAATTAAATGTTGTTGCCCAAGAAACGGAAAAATTTATGGGTAGGTTTTTGGATTTAGCGCGAAAAGATTCCCAAGCTTACGAGTCTGTTGTAACCGCTTACAAAGTAGATAAGACTCACGCGGATCGAGTCGAGATTATTAAATTGGCAATAGAAAGCGCGGCTTTAGTGCCGCTAGAGCTTTTTGGTGAAGTGCTGGAATTTGTTCGCTTGACGTATCCTCAGAAGAAACTTATTAGTGCCAGCGTTCTGAGTGATTTTAACGTCGGGTTTCACGCTCTTTTCGCGGGCTGTTTGGGGGCCAAGGAGAATGTTTTGATTAATTTAAACGGCATGAAAGATGAAAGATTCATAAGCCAGACAAAAGACAAGCTGGAAAGCTTGGAAATCGGCCTGAAGGCTTTTATTACTACTTCTTCTTAGGATTATCGCCCTTGCGCAAACCATCATACTGGATTTCATCTTTTTTTGAGGCTCGGCCCACGGGGGTTCCGGGCATTTTTTGAGCGCGTTCTTTGAGTATTTGGGCCTTTTTTCCATGCATTTGAGATTGTTCTTCTTGAAATGCCGCCTTTTTTTCTAGGCGCCCCGTGCGCTTTTCCCGCATTTCTTTTTTTCTTTTTTCATTCGCTTCTTGATGAGCTTGGTGATGAGCCGCGATGAGGTCTTTGCGTTCTAAAGCTAATTTGCTTTTAAATTCTTGTCTTTCTTTGGCTTGTTCGTGATTAAATTTTTCTAGATAGGGACCGCGCTCAGTTGGAGGTAAAGTTAACGCGTGGTCTTTAGCGGCTCGGCGTTGCAGTCCTTGATTTTTTAAGAATTCTTGCCAAGTCCCGTTCTGTTTATTTTTGAACGCGATCACTTCGGGATCGGCCGCTCGAGAGGGGGAACCTTTTTTATTTTCCGCCAGTAGCGCAGTTGTCGTCACAATACAGATGAAACTTGATACCGCGAGCAGTTGTTTGATTTTCATAATGCCTTAAGCCTAGCCCTCTTGGCTCGCTTTTTCAAGGCCTTTTCTCGATTATGCTCTTTTAGGGTTTCAAGAAATGTGTGGGTACCGTCTCCTTTGGCGATGAAGTACATATAGTTTGTTTGAGTGGGATCAAAAACCGCCGCGATAGATTCTAGCCCAGGGTTCGAAATGGGGCCAATAGGCAGGCCGTATCTTTGGTACGTGTTGTAGGGGGATTTGATTTTGAGATCTTGGTAGGTAGTTTTGTTTTTCCAGTAGCCTAGGGCGTATTGCACGGTAGGATCGGCCTCAAGGCGCCAGTTTTTTTGCAGACGATTAAGATAAACGCCCGCGATGATAGGTTTTTCTTCCTTGACGGTAGTTTCTCGCTCAATAATGGAGGCCAAAATAATGACATCGCGTTTGGTAAATCTCATGGGGGGGTTTTTGGTTAAGAAGTTTTCTTGCCATGCGCGATCGAAAGAGGAGCGTAGAATCCCGATCGCTTCGCTAGCGGGAAGATTGGGTTCCAGAAAATAAGTAGAAGGGAACAAAAAGCCCTCCGAATTTTCCCTATGAACAATTTCAAGGAAGCCTTTGGCATCGCTCACGCCAAGCGCCTCTAGGCGCTCGGCGATTTGTTCGGCGCGCCAGCCTTCGGGGATGGTGACCTTGATGCCGTAGGTTTCACCTCTAGTTAATTTTCTGATTAAAGTGGGCCAGGCTTCGTTTTTGCGCAGTTTGTAGGTTCCTCGCTGAATTTTTTTGTCCCAGCGAAAAAGGGACAAGGTCAGGCGAAAGAGCTTGGGGTGTTTGAGAATGCGTTCCTTATGGAGTTGGGAAAGCACTTCTTTGGCGGTTTTTTCTTCTTTAGGAATTTTGATTATTATTTCGTTAGCGTTTCTGGAAATTAAAGGAAGTTCCCAAAAAAGATAGCTGGCTAAGATAAAGCCCGATAAAACCGAAATCGCTATTTTGACGGCTGGCCGCACCAAGGGATTCTATCAAGAAGTCGGGAAGTTTGTTAATTTGCCGCGCTTCTCG
>Ga0209515_10002754_pt1 | contig 26309 bp, 27 predicted proteins | sample Subgroupgradi54m_FD_187454 | JGI IMG/M metagenome (GOLD analysis project Ga0209515, IMG submission 187454) | Subsurface groundwater microbial communities from S. Glens Falls, New York, USA - GMW60B uncontaminated upgradient, 5.4 m (SPAdes)... ... | reverse complement strand
CCGCCAAAGCCGTGTGGAGGACGCCACGCTTGGTGGCGGACGCAATCCGCAATAAGAAAATGCGGACGTATCAGTTCAGGGTCGGCTCCGCGGAGGCGGGCCTGCGGCTTGACCGCTACCTCGCGCGCCGCCTGCCTTCCACCGTCTCGCGGGCGATGATCCAGCGCGGCATCCGCGCAGGGGCGGTACTTGTGGGCGACCGGCCGGTGAACCCCCACAGTCCCCCGCGTATGGGGGTGAACCCCCATGCTTCCTCGCATGTGGGGGTAAAGGCTCACTACAAGCTGCACGGCGGCGACGTCGTCACCGCGCGGTTCGCTGAGCTGCCGGCGGCTCCCCGCGACACCCCCCTCACCCCGCAAGACATCCCGCTCGAGATCGTGTATGAAGACAGCGATCTCCTCGTGGTGAATAAGCCGGCTGGGATGGTCACGCACCCAGCGCCCGGTCACTGGGATGGGACATTGGTGAACGCGATCCTCTGGCACCTCCGCCAGAAAACCGCTCTGGGCTCTGGGCTCGGGGCTCAGTGCTCTTGCCCCCAGCCCACAGCCCCCAGCCCACAGCCGGTTTTACAACGGGCGGGGATCGTCCACCGACTCGACAAAGACACCTCAGGATTGTTGCTCGTCGCCAAGACTGAGGCGGCACACCATTCACTGTCCAAGCAGATGAAGGCGCGCCGGATTCGCCGCCGCTACATCGCCGTCGTCGAGGGCCATCTGCCGCTCGATTCGGGCACGGTCAACGCGCCCATCGGCCGGCATCTCATCCACCGGAAGGAGATGACGATCCGCCATCTCGGCGGCCGCTCCGCCGTCACCCACTACCGCGTCCTGAAGCGGCTCAGGGCTCAGGGCTCAGGGCTGAGGGCAGATGCTCCGAGCCCCGAGCCCCGAGCCCCGAGCGAATTTCGCTACTCGGTGATTGACGTCGCGCTCGAGACAGGCCGGACGCATCAAATTCGCGTCCACATGGCGCATCTCGGACACCCTGTCCTGGGCGATCCAACCTACGGCAGGCGTCCCGCCAACTTCTGGCAGACGCTCGGGGTGAGCCGTCAGCTCCTCCATGCGTACCGGCTCAGCTTTCACCATCCGGTGAGCAACCGGGAGATGTCACTCGTGGCTCCGATGCCAGAAGACATGGCTCGCTGGAGCGGTGAGGTCCGATTGCCGGCTGATGGGTGACGGGTTGGGACGGGAGGGGCGGCTCGCCATCGTGCGCATTTCTCATAACGCCCTTGTCGGGGGGGCGTCTATCTGGTAGGCTTGAGTAGGTCTATGCACATAAATTTCGCTTCGCGAAATGTCTATGGACGACATGGACATTGAGCGGCTGTTTCGCGCCATGATGGAGCAGGAGGCCTCCGACCTCTTCCTCAAGGTCGGCAACCGCCCCTTCCTGCGCATCAACGGCAAGCTCATCCCCGTCGGCGAAGCGACCGTGAGCCGCGAGCAGATCGTGGAGTTCGCCTCGGACCTCATGGGGCCGGAGCGCCGCCAGCTCTTCCACGCGCAGCGGGAGCTCAACTTTGCGTTCGAGCGCGCCGGCATCGGGCGGTTCCGCGCGAACGTGATGTGGCAGAAGGGCACGATCGCGCTCGTCATCCGCCGTATCCAGCGGGACATCCCCACATTTACAGAGCTGAGTCTTCCCGGCGAGGTCCTCACGCGGCTGATGGGCGAGCAGTACGGTCTGGTCCTCATCACCGGGCCGACCGGCTCCGGGAAGTCCACGACGATCGCCTCGATGCTGGATTTCATCAACCAGTCTACCCCGAAGCACATCGTGACGCTGGAAGACCCCGTGGAGTTTCACTTCAAGGAGGAGCAGTGCATCATCAACCAGCGCGAAATCGGGGTGGACACCCGCACGTTCAGCGAGGGGCTGCGGAACATCCTGCGCCAGAGCCCTGACCTCCTCTTTGTCAGCGACATCCGCGACCGGGAGGCGATGGAGGCCTGCCTCCTGGCGGCCGAATCCGGACAGCTCGTCCTGAGTTGCATCCATACGACCAACGCCGTCACGACGATTGAGCGAATCATCGGCTTCTTCCCCGCGCACCAGCACCAGATCATCCGGCTGCGGCTCTCGCTCGTGCTGCGGGGGACCATCTCGCTCCGCCTCCTCATGCGCAGCGACGGGTCCGGGCGCATCCCGGCCTGCGAAATCCTCGTCTCGACGCCGACCGTCCGCGAGCAGCTCCGCGAGGGCCGGACGGAGCAGCTGCCGATGACGATGCAGGACGGGGCCATGGTTGGCATGCAGACCTTCACCCAGGCGCTCTATCAGCGCTACCGCCAGGGCGAGGTGGACCTGGAAGAAGCCCTGCGGTATGCCGACAGCCCGCAGGAGCTCCAACTTGCCGTGCGCGACATCCGATCAACCCCGAGCCCCTAACAAAATACCCACAGGGCCGCGCTGGGCGCAATGGCGAGCCGCGCGAGACGCGAGGAGGACGACATACTGATGGGAAGAGGTATGGCGACGACGAGCAACGACGCGCGGCGACGCCAGTCCGCCCAGCCCTCCGGGTTGCGGCGGTCCCACCATCTACTGCTCGGCCCGCAGGGCCGGATTCGGCTCTGCCGAATCCCCGCCTTTTGGCGGGCAGCAGGTGGTGGGAGGCTCGCAACGCGACCCTGTCGGTATTTCGTTAGGGGCTCTAATGTCCAACCCTAATCCGTGGCGGGTGTCCACCCCAGAGGCCATCCCCACCCGCGAGACGCCGCCTTCGAGCGCGACCCCTAGCCTCAAGGCGCACGACACCGCGTCCGCCCTCACCGACATGCGCGAGCTGTTCGAGCTGGCCTTTAAGCGGAGCGCCTCGGACATCCACCTCACGGAGCATGCCCCACCCCTCCTGCGCATCCACGGCGACCTTGAGCGGACCCAGATGGCTCCACTCACCCGGGCCGATACCAAGCGGCTGGTCTACAGTCTGCTGACCGACCGGCAGAAGGCCCAGTTCGAGCGTGAGCTGGAGCTCGACATGTCGATCGATATCCACGGCCTGGGCCGCTTTCGCGTGAACGTCCACATGCAGCGGGGCAGCGTCGAGGCCGCGTTCCGGCTCGTGTCCTCCCGCATCCCATCGCTGCAGGAGCTGGGGCTGCCGCCCGTCGTGGGGGAACTCGCCCGTCGGCCGAACGGCCTCGTGCTCATCACCGGGCCGGTCGGGGTGGGGAAGACGACGACGCTGGCGGCGATGGTCGACCTGATCAACCATGAGCGGTGTCACCACGTCATCGTCATCGAGGACCCGATCGAGTATCTCCATCAGAACCACCGCTCCATCATCAAGCAGCGGGAGGTCTATGCGGACACCAAGTCGTTTGCGAATGCCCTCGTGCGCGCCCTGCGGCAGGATCCCAACGTCATCGTCGTGGGGGAGATGCGCGACCTCGAAACGATCTCGACGGCGCTGACCGCCGCGGAGACCGGGCACCTGGTGCTGGCGACGCTGCACACCGGGGACACCTCGCAGACGATCGACCGAATCCTCGATGTGTTTCCCCCCACCCGCCAGGAAGAGGTGAAGGTTCAGCTGGCCGAATGTCTTCAAGGGGTCGTGTCGCAGCAGCTGCTGACGCGCTGCGATGTGGCCGGGCGCGTGCTGGCCTACGAGATCATGGTGGCGACCCCAGCGGTTCGCAACATGATTCGCGAGCACGCCACTGAGCAGATCCAGACGGCGCTGCAGACCGGTGCGCAGTATGGCATGATCACGATGGACGCCTGCATCAAAAACCTCTATGACCGGAAGCTGATTTCCCATGAGACGGCGATCAGCCGAATGAAAAATCCCTCTGAGTTCCACCTCCTGGGAAAACCCGATACCAGCCGGAGACGCCACCTGGGGTTCCGCTCATAACCCTATGCAAACATTCGCGAAACGAGGGAACTGCTTGCCTTACGGGACGGTACACAGTAGAATAGCTGACGTCCAACTCTTGACAATTCGGGGCTGGATTCTGGATTGACTACGGGACTCAGCCTGGCCCCATCGTCTAGCCCGGCCCAGGACGTCAGGTTCTCAGCCTGAAGACACCGGTTCAAATCCGGTTGGGGCTGCTCGTGTCTTCATTTTAGCGTGAGAGAGCTCGATAGACCGCCGACGCTCAGAGGGCGACAGAGGTCAAGAAGGGCGGTGTGGATGTGGGAAGAGGGGGGCAGGCCGTGCGCTCACCAACACTGGGAGCACGACAGCGGACACCAAACGGGATGTGACGAGAGGCACCATGGCGGTGCCTCATTTGTATTCCTGAAAGCGTGTTATACTTGTGGGAGGTCACATGACGCCACAACTTAGGGAGCGAAGCGAACCTAAGTTGTCGGCTGAATGTGACCCCAACCCAGCGTTGGGTCTGGTTCGGGCATGCCGGATACGACTGGGGGTGGAGGGGACATCCCAGCGAGCCAGGTCGGCTCCAACGCTGGGTGTGGGGTTCAATTCGCCCCGCCCCCAGCACGGCTCCGGTTGCAGGAGGCGGGAGGGTCTGCACTAGCACACCCCGACCCCAGGGATGAGCACTGGTCTTCCTGGGGGCGGGGCTCATTGAAGGAGGTACGATGAAGAACGGGCGGGCGTTCCTTCGTAAGAGCGCCACGGTGTTTGCGGTGCTGGCGTGGGTCACCTTGGGGATTCAAGTCGTGGTCGGGTTGATCGTGCTGGTCGTTGGCGGACCGGCGGTCCCAATCGGCGGCGCGGAGATTCCAGCCCGAGTGATCGGCGTGCTGAACTTTGTCGCGGCGGCGATCTACTGGTTCCTCTTCATGTTCATCAGCACGATGACTCGCGTGTTGCTCGAGGTCCACTCGCAGGTCACGAAAACGTAGGACTCGAAGCCATCCCCATACCTCCCGGATTGTGAATTGCGAATTGCGAATTGCGGATTACTCGACGAGAAATCCGCAATTTCTGAGGTTCTGGGATGAGCGCGAAGGTGGCGGGATGAAGATGGCGCCGAATGCGACTGAGCGGATCCGAGCGAAGCTGAAGGGGCGTGTGGCCGAGTTCGTGAACGGCAACCGCGCCAACGGCACCTTCTCGCCCATGCACCTGCACACGCTCAAGGAGCACCTCCGCCAGGCGCTGAAGTCGCTTTCCCAGGACGAGTACCGCACATTGTGCATCTCTCGGGTGGATGAGGAAGAGCACTTCTTGGACGATCTCCTCAATGAGTCGCTCGGGCTGGGCAGCCCGCTCGATGAGATCCTCAAAGATCCCACCGTCACGGAGATCATGGTCAATGGCCCGACGGAAATTTTCGTCGAACGGCAGGGCCATCTCACACGGGCCGATGTGCGGTTCCGGGATGCCAATCACCTCATGGTGACAATCGAGCGCATGCTCAATCCCATGGGCGTGGCGGTGAACGAATCCAACCCGCTCTGCGACACCTCGCTTCCCGATGGGTCCCGCATCAACGTCATCATCCCGCCGCTGGTGCTCAACGGCCCGGTGGTGACGATCCGCCGGAAGCTGCGCCGCTGGGACATGGAGGAGTACGTGGCCCTGGAGACGCTGGACGGTCAGGCGGCGGAATTCCTCCAGGCCTGTATCCGGGCGAAAATCAACGTGGTCTTCTCGGGCGGCACCTCGACCGGGAAGACGACGCTGGTGGCGATCCTCTCCCAGGGCATTCCCAGCGACGAGCGGGTCATCACGATCGAGACTGTGGCGGAGCTCGAGCTGCCGGAACGCCACCACTGGGTGCGCCTCGTGTCGAAGTCCCCCAACCTTGAGGGCCGCGGCGAAGTGCCCTTGCGCACGCTCGTGAAGAACGCGCTGCGCATGCGTCCGGATCGGATCATCCTCGGCGAGGCGCGCGGCGGCGAGGCGCTGGACGTGGTCCAGGCGATGCACTCGGGGCATGACGGCTTCCTGACCGTGCTGCATGCCAACAGCCCTGCCGCGGCGCTGGAGCGGCTCCAGACGCTGATGCAGATGAGCGGACTCGACGTGCCCCCCTCGGCCTGCCGGATGCAGATTGCGAGCGTCGTGGAGCTCATCGTCCACATGGCCCGCTATGTGGATGGGAGCCGCCGCATCGCCGCGATCAGCCAGGTGTTGGGCTCGTCAGAGGAGGGCTTTCAGCTGGAAGAGTTGTTCACGTTTGAGCCGAAGGGGTTTTCTCCAGACGGCAAGCTCCACGGGGTGTGCCGCTACACTGGCGCGCGCCCCCGGTTCTTGCAGAAGTTCCGTCTCAACAATATCCCGGTGCCTCAATGGGTGATTACATGACTCAAGACGCAGCAGATTTTCGATTTTCGATTTTTGATTTTCGATTCCAAAATCCAAAATCCAAAATCCAAAATAGCCTGTTCGCCACCGGGCTGCTCCTCATGGGGTTGGTCGGTGCCGCGGGATGCGAGAAGCTCATGGGGGCTGGCTCCTCGACCTCCAAGGCGGCCCCGGTCACGGAGCCCCCGCCGATCATGCCGTCCCGGCCGGTGGTGCCGCCGACCAAGATCCTCGCGAAAGTGAACGGCAAAATCATCAGCATGCGCGACGTCGAGATCGCTCTTCAGGATCGGAAGGTCGGCATGCGAGCGCTCGGTGGGACCTGGCAGCCGCTCACGACCGAGCAGCTGCAAGGCCTGCTCGATGAACTCATCATGGCGGAGGTGCTCTCCCAAGACAGCGTGGCGCGCGGCCTCGATCGCAAGACTGACGTCCAGACTCGCTTCTGGTATCGCTTCAGGAACTTCTTCTCCCAGGAGTGGCTGACGGCGCAACAGGACACGCTGAAGCAGGAAGTCAGCGAGGAGGAGGTGGCCAAGTTTTACGAGGCCAATAAGGCGGTCGTGTTTCGTGAGCCGGAGCGGATTCGCGCGCGACAGCTGACCGTGGACTCTGAGGACAAAGCCAAGGCCGCGTTGGTGAAGCTGCTGGAGGGGGTGGAGTTTGTGAGCGTGGCGCAGCAGATGTCGAGCCATCCGGAGGCCGCACAGGGGCCCATGGTCGACCAGCAGTGGATCGTGCGGGGGGCGGCAATCACGGCCGCCAGAGAAGAGAACAACGTCCGCCGGCTCGATCCCGTCCTCGAGCAGGCGGCGTTCGCCATCGACAAGCCCGGCGGGGTCAGCAGCTACGTGAAAGGCATGGATAACCACTTCCACATCTTTCAATTGGTGGAGCGCCAGCCCAGCCGTCAGAAGCCCCTGACGGAGGTTGCCGACGTGATCCGGAACTACCTCGAGCTGCAGAAGCTCTCAGAGAAAAGCAAAGCCCTCCGGAACAAAGCGAAGGTCGAGTCGTTTCCGGATCGCCTGACGGGCGTGGAGCAGCCATGACTCACTCAGAGTGCGTTTCGGATTTTCGATTTTCGATTTTCGATTTTCGATTGACGCTTCCCTTGGATAGACCACCTCTCAGAATCCACAATCGACAATCCACAATCTCCGCCACCCTACATGGCGGATCCGCCAAGCGAGTTGGCGGAGACAATCCGCGATTCCGACAGGTGGGGGGATGATGCCACGGCGGATCATCCTGGGGATCTTTGCCGGGGTGTGCATGGTCGCCGCGGTGTGGCTCGCCAACCGCTACATCACCGAGAAGGAGCGGGCCTTAGCGAAGAAAGAACAGGAGGTCATGTCGAATTACCAGGCCCCGGTGGAGGTGGTGGTGGCCGCCAAGGACCTGCCTGAAGGCACGGAACTGGAGCCTGCGCACCTCAAGATGGCCGCCGTGCCGGAGAAATTTGTCCAGCCCTATGCGGTGCGATCCCCAAACCAGGTGGCGGGCAAGGTGACGATGGCACCCATTGCGGCGGACGAGCAGGTCCTCTCGACGAAAGTGCGCCGTCCCGAGGAGGCGCCATCCGGGGCCACGCTCTCGAGCCTGACGCCGAAAGGCAAGCGCGCCGTCACCATTGCCGTGGATGAGATCACCGGCGTCGGAGGATTTGTGCGGCCGGGGGACATCGTCGATATCCTCTGGACGGTGAAGGTGCCGCAGGCGAATCCGCAGAAAGAGGAACAGGCCACCACGTTGACCCTGTTTCAAGACGTGCCGGTGCTGGCCGTGGGGGGAGATCTTTTAGGGCGCAAGGGCAGACAGCCAACCGGTGGAGAGAAAGATAAGGAGAAGGGCTACACAGTGACCTTGGCGCTTTCGCCACAGGAGACCTCATTCCTGCTCTTCGCGAGGGAGCAGGGGAAGATCCAGCTCAGCTTGCGGCCCAAGTCGGAGGACGCCTCGCAGGTGAGCGTCATCCCAGCGAACATCACCACCCTGATGCAGATGCAGTTGGGGATGAAGTCGTCTGGGGCCGTTCCATCCAGACCTGGCCGGCACGTCGAGGTGTACAAGGGCCTCAAGCGGGACGTCGTGGCCTTGTCCGAGGGCGAGTGATCCGGTAGTGGCCGACAATCCAGTCATTCGTTCCTCCATCCCACCGGTACTGCCTTCATCTGACAGGACACCACAGAAGCACAGAGGCACTGCCACAGAAACACAGAGACACCGTGCGAGCACTCCTTCTGTGTCTCTGTGGAATTCTGTGTTTCGGTGGTGTCAGCTGGAAATTGAGGCACTACCAGCCCGCCGGATGACACCGCAAAGACGCGAAAACCCGCTCAAACGCGACCTTCGCCATCGAAGGTTTTTTACGTCCTGGACATCGAGCGTGCTCCTGCTCGTCGTCTCCAGCATCCCGCTGGGGAATGTTCCAGCGGCGGCCTCAGCAGGGGCAGGGACCCAGCAGGACCTCCAGTCGCCATCGTCAGAGACGGTGAACGCGCCACAAGACGCTGCGAACCCCCTGGCGACCGAGGGGGCATCCAGCCAGGCCTCCTCCGTGATCTTCCTCGAACCGGGAGAAATCCAGAGTGTCCCGGTTGATGAGATCCAGCGCGTGGCCATCGGCAACCCGGACGTCGCGGATGTGTCGGTGGTCTCGGCGAACGAGATCTTCCTTCAAGCCAAGGCGGTCGGTTCCACTAATCTGATCTTGTGGGACCGAAAGGGCCAGCGCGTTTCGACCGTGGAGGTTGTCGACCGCGTCCCGGAGGCCCTGGCCGATCAGCTCCGTCAGCTCATCAGCCAACTCAACCTGCCGAGCGTCGCCGTGCACCGCGAAGGCAACAAGCTGTTCCTGACCGGCCTCGTCACGCGCCAGGAAGACCTGGACCGGATCGAGCAGCTGCTCACCGCCTTCGAGGGCAAGGTCACGAACCTCGTGTCGCTCTCGGCCACCGTGCCGCAGGGCCCACCGCCTCCCCCCCTCGTGAAGCTCACCGTCCAGGTGCTGGAGATGCAGCGTGACGAGACCGAGAAATTGGGGGTGGATTGGGCGGACAGCGTCACGTTCACCGAGACGACCTTCCCCGCAGCCGCAGCGGTCGGGCCCTCCCTCTGGAAGCGGGCGGAAGACGCCTTTCGGATTGGGGCCATCAGCCGGACCGGTTCGGGCGGCGCGCTCTCGGCGGTGCTGAACTTCCTCGTGTCAAACGGCAAGGGACGGATCCTGTCCGAGCCGAAACTGGTCGCGGCCAGCGGCAAAGAAGCGACCGCCTTTCTCGGCGTCGAGGTCCCCGTCGCCAGCGCCACCAGCGTGTCGTCCGGAACCGTGACGCAGAGCGTTGAGTTCAAGAACACCGGGATGGAGTTGAAATTTAAGCCGACCGTCCTGGAGGGGGAGCACTCCCCCATCCAGCTCACCATTGACGCGAGGGTCTCCAGCATCGATAAGAGCGTGGGCATCACCGTCCAGGGGGTCCTGATCCCCGGCTTTCGGATCCGCAAGACCCAAACGGAAATCGTGACCAATTCGGGCCGACCGGTGGTCATCTCCGGGCTGCTCCAGGACGAGGAGAAGAAGAACATGAGCCAGGTGCCGGCCCTGGGCAGCGTGCCGGTCCTCGGGAACCTCTTTCGCTCGCACGAGTTCACCAGCGGGAGGACGGAGCTTGTCATCATCGTCACGCCTGAAGTCCTCGGGCAAGAAGAGCAGGCGGCCGCGCACGACACGGTGCTGGAGGAGGCCCTCTCGAGCGCGGAGATGGCCGCTGCAGTTGAGGATCCGTCGCTTCGCTACGCGATCCAGGTCCAGGATCTCATCGCCAAATCGATCCGGTATCCCATGGTGCCCGAACCGCAGCGCGGCAAAAGCGGTCGGGTGAAGCTCCGACTCCACGTCTTTCGGGACGGGACCCTCGGGCAGGCCGTCCTGGCTGAATCGTCCGGCATCGAATCCTTCGACCTGGAAGCCATGAAAGCAGCTGAAAGCCAATCACCCTACCCCCCATTCCCCTCAGGGCTCGTCCAGCCGGATCTCTGGATGGAAGTGCCCGTCCTCTTCCGCCCCTAATTAACCGGCTCAAGGTTCAAGGCTCAAGGTTCTAGGCAACTGCCTTGAGCCTTCAGCGGATTCTAGAGCCTTGAGCGCACTATCCCTTGTTTTTCCCAGGGAAGATCAGGCATACTTTCTTTGATAGACTTTTAATAAGGATGCTTAACAGCGCATAAAATCTGATGCCGGGCCGAGTGATCTCCATCTTCAACACCAAGGGCGGGGTGGGCAAGACGCTGATTGCCACCAACCTGGCCGCGATTCTGCAGCTCCTCCTCAAGAGCAAAACCGCCCTGCTGCCGTTAGAGGCGTCCAGGGATGACCCCGCCACGATGCTGGGGTCCGCAGCCGTCCATCGAGTCTCCCAGCCGGTCACCGTCTCGACGCTGCCGTCCGTCATCGACACGCTCCGCCAGATGTGCCCGTACATCATCGTCGATGCGGGGTCAATTTTCAGCGAGCTGGCGATCACCGCGTTTGAGCACTCCAACCTGATTCTCCTCGTGACGACGCCGGACGTCATCTCCCTCCGCCACACCAGCCGGACCGTTGAGTTATTGGCGTCATGGAAGTTCCCAGCGAACATGATCAAGGTGGTCATCAATCGCGCCGAGAGCCACGGCAACGTCCGCTCTCGAGAGATCCGCTCCCAGCTGCCGGTCGAGGTTATCGCCGAGATCCCCTCCGACGGGCGGACGGTGGGCTGGTCGGTGAACCAAGGCGTTCCGTTCACGATCTTCGAGAACGGCGCCCGCATCCAAGAGGCCTTCAAACGGTTCGCCCGGTTCCTCATCGACACGCCGGAGATCTTCATCGAGCACGTGACGATCGACCGCTCGAAGGTGCCCCCCCTGGCGCCGGAGACGATCACGCCCGCGTCGGAGTCCGCGCCGCCCGCGCCGGTGGGCGAGGTTGAGGATCCGATCATCGTCCTCAAACGCAAAATCCGCGCCAAGCTGATCGAGCGGTTTGACCTCAAGCGGCTCGATCTGAAGACGTTGAACGACCCCCAGAAGGCCAGGGAGTTGAAAGAGCAGACGGAGCGGGTGGCCTTGGAGCTCATCGCCGAGGAAGGGGGCTTTGTGGCGGGGCGCGAGCAGCGCATGCGGCTCATTAAGGAGATCGTGGATGACGCGCTGGGGCTTGGGCCCCTCGAGGACCTCATGGCCGATCAGGAAATCTCCGATATCCTGGTGAATGCGAAGGACCGGATCTACGTCGAGCGGCACGGCAAGCTCTCCCTCACCGACAAGAAGTTTGTGTCGAACGATCAAGTCTACACCGTGATCGAGCGTATCATCGCCCCGCTCGGGCGACGGATCGATGAGTCCACCCCGATGGTCGACGCCCGACTGCCCGATGGGTCGAGGGTCAACGCCATCATTTCGCCGCTCTCCCTCAAAGGCCCGATGCTCTCCATCCGGAAGTTCGGCCGGGAGCGCTACACGATGGAGGACCTGATCCGCTTCGGGACGCTCACCCGCCAGATGACCGACTTCATCAGCATCTGCGTGAAGGCCAGGAAGAACATCATCGTCTCCGGCGGGACCGGCTCCGGGAAGACGACGATCCTCAATGCCCTCTCCTCCTTTATCCCGGAGGATGAGCGGATCGTCACGATTGAGGATGCGGCCGAGCTGCGGCTGGATCAGGACCACTGGGTGCCCCTGGAGACCCGCCAGGCGAACATTGAGGGCAAGGGCGCCGTGACGGTCCGCCAGCTCTTCCGCAATACGCTGCGGATGCGCCCCGACCGGATCATCATCGGAGAGTGCCGCGGCGATGAGACGCTTGATATGCTCCAGGCGATGAACACGGGGCACGACGGGTCGCTCACGACCCTGCATGCCAACTCGCCCCAGGACGTCATCTCGCGCCTGGACTCGCTCGTCCTCATGAGCAACGTGGACCTGCCCATCAGGGCCATTCGCGAGCAGATCGCCTCCGCCGTCGACCTCATCGTCCACGCCGCCCGGTTCCCCGACGGCTCTCGGAAGATCACCCGCATTACCGAACTCACCGGGATGGATGCGCACGCCGACATCACCTTCGAGGACCTCTTCCTCTTCCACCAGCAGGGCTTGGGCCCCAATGGAGAGGTCCTGGGGGCGTTCAAGCCCACCGGTCGCCGTCCCACCTTCCTTGAGGATCTCAAAGCCAGGGGGGTCCATCTCGATGAGGCGATCTTCACTCCGTCGTGACCGTGATAGCCATGCCTGCGATCCGGAATCTGAGCACGCACGCGGTGCTGGCCGACCACGCGGTGCTGGCCGATGGGTTCCTGAGCCGGCTGGCGGGCCTCCTGACCCGCTCGTCTCTCGTCGAGGGCGGGGCGCTGATGTTCCCTCGCTGTCGCTCCATCCATACGTGCTTCATGCGCTTCCCGATTGACGTGCTCTTCGTGACGACGGCTCAAGGCTCAAGGTTCAAGGCTCAAGGCAAGAGCAGTTCCCTTCAGCCTTCCCCGGCCCGCTCCGGCGTGCCGGGGCGGGCAGCCTTCCCCGGCCCGCCGAGGCCGCAGGCCGGGGCGGGCAGCCTCGAGCCACGTCGCAAACGCGCTCTGATCGTCAAGGTGATTCAGCGCTTGAAGCCATTCCGGATTGCTTGGGCGGCCGGGGCTGATGCCGTGATTGAGCTTCCGGCCGGCACCGTGTCACGAACCGGCACCAAGACAGGAGAACTACTTGAAATCACAGAGGATAGGAAAGGTCGATGAGCGTGAAAAAGGGTTGACAAAACAGTCTCATGTCCGGTACACTTGAAGGTGACAACAAGGTGTTGGAGAGGCTCTGGCTTCAGCAGGTCGAAGCCTTCGAGAAGGGCAAACCCACGGGAACGTGGGGGCGCAAAGCTTCGGGTCCAGCACTAATTTTTGGACGGCAACAATTAGTGCTGGATAGCCGGGCTGCCGAAAAGGTGGCTCGGTGTTTTTATTTGGCATGAATCTAAATAGATATAAAATTAAAACATTATAATGACGAAAATAATATCTTATCATACAACAAAGTTGGGACAGGTCACGCTCGAATACTTCATCCTCTTTGCCGCGCTGGCGCTCTTGACGGTCATTGGCGTGACGACCTTTCACACCGACGTCAAGAACGCCGTGCAGGGGTTCTTCAATGCCGCAGCCAAGGAAATGGCTCAGTAGCATGACAGCTGAAGGCTCAAGGCCCAACAAATTTTGGATTTTCGATTTTCGATTTTCGATTGGGAATCCAAAATCTAAAATCCAAAATCAAAAATCGCGCGACGGGATTCTCAGCACGAGGGGGCAGTCGGCGCTGGATTACGCGATTTTCATCGCGGTGGTGGCCGCGGCCCTGGTGGCGACGCAGGTGTATGTCAGGCGGTCCATCCAGGCCAACCTGAAGATGATGGAGGATCAGATCAACGCAGAGGCGTTGTAACAGTTGCTGGGGGGGGACCGCGGCGATCGCGGTCTCCGCGGTGGTCACGCGAGGAGGTGGGAGGGATGAGTGACAGGGACAGGACGCAGATGGCCGCAGGTGATCCGCGGTCATCTACATGGAGAATCCGCGGCAATCCGCGTCACGGGCAGAGCACGCTGGAGTACATCCTGATTCTTGCCGCAATCCTGGTGGCGGTCATCACGGCGGCCAATCTGTTGATGAAGCCGGCGGTGGACAAAGCCATGACGGATTCCTCCAACACCATCAAGGATGCTACGGGAAAGCTGAAAACGGGTCTCGGCCTCTAAGGAGGGACGAAACGAGAGAGGGGAGGTGGACAGAGTGATGCGCATGATCAAGAAGAGCGGACAGTCGGTGGCGGAGTACGCGATCGTCTTCGGCGTGGTGGCCGCAGCCATCATCGGCATGCAGATCTTCGTGAAGCGCGGTCTCCAGGCGAAAGAGCATGATATCGTGGCGCACCTTGCCAGCGTGGCAGGCAGCGTGACCGGGACTACGGGCACGGGAGCGATCGGCACGAAGCTCCAGTATGAGCCGTACTACGCCAGTTCGGACTACACCGTCAAGCAGGGAACGGACTCGAAGGAAGAGATGAAGACAGGCGGCGAGGTCACGCGGAACACCACCCGAGGTGACACAACCAGGACCGGGTTTGCCACAACAGGGACGGACACGTCGGCGGGGAACTGGTAAGGCGCAGGGACTTCGTGGGAGGAGGTGGGAACGAGCATGTGGAGGAATCGGAAGGCGCAGAGCACCGTGGAGTACGCGGTCCTCGCGGCCTTGGTGGTCGGGGCGCTCCTGACGATGCAGATTTACATGAAGCGCGGCACCATGGGGAAGCTCCGGGAGGCGACGGATAAGATCGGCGACCAATTTAACCCGACGGCCACGACGACGAAGTACAGTACGGTCCAGGACGTCACACGGACTGAAAAGACCGAATCCACCGGCAAGGTCACCTCAACCATTGTAGGTGATGAGACGTCCAAGCGTACCGGTGATGAAACGGTGTCGGCTCCGGGCAAAACAGACACAGCCTTTTAAGTCAGCGCGTGGCGTGAGGCAATCAGGGCACCGGAGTCAGGGAGAGACTGGTTCATGTGTAGCAACGCCGCGGCTTCATGCGGGTGAGGTGTGAGGATGCGAGCACCTGTAGATCGGGACGCGGATGTGCGCAGAGACCCAGGACAACGCAGATGTCCGCGGATCATCCGCGGTAATCTGCGTTTTTGTCTGCGGTCATCTGCGTCCAGGGGACAGGCCTTCGCCGAGTACGCCATCCTCCTGGTCATCGTGAGCGCAGCACTCCTCGGCATGCAGGTCTTCGCGAGGCGGGGCCTCCAGGCCGGGATCAAGATGAGCGCAGACGCCTTGAGCCCCCACGCCAATGACACGGATGGCAAGCAGGCGCAGCGCGACGGCATCCGGTACGAATCGAAAGACCGGCAGAATAAAGCGGTCGCCTCCGGGACGGTGCTGACTATGATGTCCAGAACACGGGCGCTCGGAGATCAAGAGATCCGCACCGCGAGGGCCCTGGACGGCAGCGTGACCAAAACGACCATCAGGGATACCAGCGTGACGAACGGCGACTTGCCCGGCAACCTCGCGGACCGTTCAGAGGTGGTGGTGACAGAGTCACAAGCGCCATCGATACTCCCTCCTCCACCCGCACCGGCTTTACCCAGCCTCTCTGGCCCGCCGTCATCAGGGAAGTCAAACAGTCCAAATCCTGTAGGGCCACCGGCTCCATCACCATTTTCCGATTTCCCGCCACTACAGGGCTCAGGGAATTGAAGATGCGGCCTTTTCATTCATCTCGCATCATTCAGATCATGGGGACGCGGATTCACGCGGATTCTTCAGCGATGATCCGCGGATATCCGCGGACAACTCCGCGGTCATCTGCGTGCTTTTATCTGCGGCTATCTGCGCGGAGCATCGGCGGCAATCCGCGTCACGGGCAGACCGCGCTGGAATACGGGGTGCTGATCGCGATCGTCGTCGCAGCACTCCTCACCATGCAGGTGTACGTCAAGCGGGGGCTCTCAGGCAAGGTCCGCCAGGCGGCCGATTCCATCGGCGAGCAGTATGCCCCGAACGAGACGACGTCGCAATCCACGCTGAAGGTGCACACGGATACCACCACGGATTCGGCGCTGCATAAAGACCAGGTCATCGGTCCCGGTTCGCAAAAAGCGGACGTCGTGGTCATGACGACGACGCTCAATGCCAGCACGACCGACCGAACCGGCAGCGAAACCGTCGGCCCCCTCAAGAAGGATGTGTGGCAATGAACCAGTTCCGAGTTCCGAGTTCCGAGTTCCGAGTTCAAGCCCCAACCCGAAACCCGAAACCCGAAACCCGAAACCTCCACGCAGTCCGTTCGCAGTTACGGGGGCAGGCGCTGCTGGAGCTCGCCGTCTTCGGCTCCTTCCTCCTCCTGGTGCTCGGGGCCCTGATCAACTACGGCTTGAACACCGAGAACACCCAGTGGGCCCTGATGAAATCCTTCCGGGACGCGCTGAGCCGTGCTTCCGGGGGGAGCGCTTCGGTCACGGTGGTCAGAGACAGATACATCCCGAATCCGTCGAGCCCCTTCGCGGTCGGTTCGCCGGTCCCGGTGTCCGCCTCAGCCAGCGTCACGAAAGATTTCGCGTTGCACGATCACCAGGGCGGATCACCGACGCTTACCCTGGATATCAACGGGACCGTCAAGGACTTCACCATTGCCGACAGCACGAAGGCCGGGGGCCTGGGCCTTCAGCCCGACAGCACCCGGCAGTCCGCCATGACCACCACCCTGGACAGGACCGAGAGCCCTTCGGGCGTGACCGCAGCGAGCCGGGTCCAGCGGCAGGACCGCGTCACGAGGACGGTGCTGACCGGCCGGGATGCGAGCGGCCATGTCACGAGCGAGACGATCACGACGATGCCAAAAGATGAAGACAAGACCACGACGTGGACCACTCCCTGGAATTAACCCGGCTGAGGGCTGGGGGCTGGGGGCTGGGGGCAACTGCCCAGAGCCCCGAACCCTGAGCCCCGAGCGAAGGCGAGCGCAAGCGAGCCTGGAGATGACGGTCGCGCTCATGGGGGCACTCCTCCTGCTGTTGGGGAGCTTGAAGGTGTTCCTCTGGGTCAACGAGCGCCTGGTCCAGCGGCAGAGAAGCTACGAAGCGACGCGGGTGAGCGGGGGAAGCTGGACAGAGCCCTCGAAGCCGCTGCGTATCTTCAACGAATGACGCAGATGCCTAAACAGGATAAAGCAGTCCATAGTCCATAGATAAAACGGGTGAACACGTGGCGTTGAAATTCGAACGGTTGAAGGTATGGCAGAAAGCCCTGGAGTTGAGCGTTGAGGTTCACGAAGTGACGCGTAAGTTTCCAAAGGAGGAACTGTACATCTTAACGAGCCAGATCAAGCGAGCCGCGGATTCGGTCGCCTTGAACATCGCAGAGGGCTCGACGGGTCAAACCAATGCGGAGTTCAAGCAGTTTCTTGGGTACGGGATTCGATCAGCCATTGAGGTGGTCGCCTGTCTTCACTTGGGGCGGAAGCGGCAGATGGTGAATGAGCGCGACTTTGAAAGGCTCTATGGTCGAACTGAAGAAGTGCTGAAGATGACGCAAGGTCTTCGGAACTCCTTGGATTAGCTATGGACTACGGACTATCGACTATGGACTCAATACGATGAGACGCCTACGGAATCTCATCTCACTTGCCAATTTAATGATACGGGAGCGGAGGGGAGCCGACCGATTGGGAAGGGGCGGACAGGTCGCCACCTTCCTGCTCCTGATGATCGTGGCGGCGCTGATCTTCGTCATGATGACCGCCAACCTGGGACAGGTGTCGCTCGCCGCCACCAGGGTCGCGAACGCCGCGGATTCTTCATCGCTGCTGCTGGGCTCGCAGCTTGCCACCAAGTCGCGGGTCTTGGGTGAAACGCTGGGCAGCAAGGGGAGCCCCGCAAAGCAAAAGTGCACCTCAGGCGGCGGGATGCTCGGCCCGATCTTGGCCATCATCATCGCGATCATCGCCATTGTCGCGCAACAGTATGAGCTCTTTGCGTTCCTGGGGACGATCCTTGGGGCGACAACAGCCACAGGCATGGCGATGACAGCCGGTGCTATCGGCGGCGCTGTTGGTGGCGCCATTGGTGGTGGGATCACTGGAGGAGGCCAAGGTGCCCTGGTCGGGGCCATCCAAGGCGCGATCACGGGCGCTTCGATTGGCTACGGGATGGGAAGCGGGGCTGGAATGGGAGGGGACTTCTTTGGAACAGCGGTTGCCGGAGTGGCCGATGCCGTGTTCGTCCCAAGCGCAGTCGGTGCGGCCGTTGGCGCGACGGCAGGCGCCGCCCTTTCTGCCGGCTCAAACCTCTATAGCGGATCGGTCATGGACCAGATGCGGGAGGACGCCATTGGGGCGGCCGGCAAGAAGCTCAGCGGCCTGCCGGAGTACGATCGCATCCGGGAGACGGTGGTGCAGCGGGCACTGATGCAGACGGTTGATGATCCGACGAAGATCCAGGATAACTATCAGGGCTGTCCCGACTCAGATGAGGACGGGAACACCACAGAAATGGTCCCGTTCTTCCAAGTCTGGTGGGCGTGCCGGACAAAAGGGATCCAGGCGGTGGTGCCGGTGCTGACGAGCCTGACCCAGGATTTCCTCAACGGGCCGCTGGCCACGTTCGAGAGCGCCGCGAAAGCCGCCATGACCCCGCCAGCCGGAGCGCTCTCACGGCGAGAGTTTGAGAAGGACGCGAGCGGAACTGGCGTGGACGGGGCGGTGGTGGAGTTGGCGCGCGCCCTCACCAACAAAGGATTCGCACTCAAATTTTGGCAGCCCGGACCAGACCCCGTTGCGCTCGACACCTGGAACAAGACGGACTGCGAGACCTGTCAGCCGCCGTCGGGATTCGATGAGGTGGATTTTGCAATCGACACCTTTCACGACATTGTGGACGCGTCCTCGGGACAGGGGGACAAGCCGGGGCTCAAGGGGCAGCCCATCGATCGCGTGGTCAACACCTGGCAGACATGGCTCAAGTTGTTCTACAACCCGGCCGCGAACGAACGGGGTGACTTCTACGACGTGCTCGGCGTGATCGTCAATGGCGGCAATGAGATCAAGGGAGGGGCGGACGTCACGGGCATGAACGCCTGGAAGACCGAGATTGAGACCATTAGGAAAGGCCTGCCGCAATGCACGTACATCTACTCTGTCTGTGACGGATCTGACCCTCTGTGCGTGCCGGGGGTGCCGGTCTCGGTGCAGTATCCGCTGCCCTGCCGGGGCGACGGCACGGTGATTCCTGCAAGCGGGGGCAGCATTGACACGGATCTCGCCGATGAGTTCACCCCGGTCCGGCAGCAGATCGACACCCTGATTGGCGACATCCAGACCTTCCGCGACGGCATCAAGGACTTCTCCGACAGCATGAAGGCGGCGTACACCCAGCTCAACGCGAGCGGGGGGGTCAACCCGGCCACGTATGGGTGGACGGACTCCCGCGGGTCTCACAGCGTGCAGGTTGAGGTGGGTCCGTTCAAGGTGGCGTACATCAAGAAGAAGACATCAGGGAGCTTCCTCAAGAAGAAGATCTGCCTCATCCTGACGGATTACTCTGACGGCGGGGGCAACGCGTGGGTCAAGATCACACGACAGGATCCCTCCAACAAGGGGATCGGCTTCTGGAACTGGAACCCGCACGGCGGCACGATGACCAAGATGTCCAGGGCCTCGTACAGCTATGACGCCGTGGGAATCGCCGGGACCAAGTGACACCACAGAGACACAGAATGGCCACAGAAACACAGAGAAAAAATTGGTACTCAGTTGATGGTGCACCGAACAGGACGGCTCACGGTGAACTCACGGAGCTCACCAGAGAAGTTATCGGGGGTGCCATTGACGTGCATAAAGCGCTTGGTCCTGGGTTCACGGAGCGGATGTACGCGAAGGCGCTGCAACATGAGTTAGAGGAACGGAACATCTCATTCGTCACTGAGCAGCCAATTCGCGTCACATATAAAAGTCGACTCCTTGGGATCCATCGCCTTGATCTCGTAGTGAAGGAGGCTGTGGTGGTGGAACTCAAGGCGGTCTATGAAATCAACAATTTTCATATCGCGCAGACGCTCTCGTACCTTAAAGCGAGCGGGAAGCGCTTGGGGCTGATTTTGAACTTTGCCCGAGGCACGCTAGAAATCAAGCGGGTTGTTCTATGATCTTCCTCTGTGTCTCTGTGGAATTCTGTGATTCTGTGGTGTGAGGCGATAGATGGAGAAGACGCAGACGCCGGTGGTGGGGTCGGTCGTGTTGCTGCTCCTTGCGGCAGCCGCGGGGACGGTCTTCCTGCGCGCGGGGAAGAGCGACGCGGAGTTCTGCCGCACGGTCTTGAACGGCTTAGCCCAAGGGAAGCCGTCGGTGACGAAGCGGATTGACTGGGATCGGCTCCAGGCCTTGCAGGTGGATGTCGGGGCCACGTACCGGAAGCTGCCGAATGACGGGGAGCGGGCCAAGTATCGCGCGGCGTTCATCGCCAATTTTGCAAACGGGTTCCACCGCTCGGGGGCGAGCGTGGACGCCTTCCGTCGCTGGCGCGTCCAGGAGCGGACGGCTGATCGGATCGTCATCGCGGTGGATTACGAGGCGAAGCGGAAAACGTTGCTCATGACGATCCCGAGCTCAGGGAGGAAGAAGCTGGAGAGCCTCCAATGGCAGTAACTATCGCTCAGGACTTGACGAATTTTAGATTTTGGATTTTTGATTTTCGATTGGGAATCCAAAATCCAAAATCCAAAATCCAAAATAGCCAACGGGCTCAGTCTGCGATTGAATATGCCGTCTTGATCGCGGTGGCGGTGGCGGCGCTGGTGGGGATGTCGGTGTACACGAAGCGGGCCATGATGGGGAAGTGGCGCACGGTCGGGGACACCTTCGGCTACGGTCGGCAGTATGAACCGGGAATGACAGTGGTCAGTAACCAGTAGTCAGTGGCCAGTCATGGGAGGCCAGTGAGGCATGATTAAAAGTTACAGGGAATTGTTGATCTGGAAGAAAGGGATCGAACTGGTCAAAGAGATCTATGGTCTGGTTCGTCGTTTTCCCAAGGAAGAGCTGTACGGACTCGGAAATCAATTGCGACGGTCAAGTATTTCAATCCCATCAAACATCGCGGAGGGTCAAGCTCGACAATCCGCCAGAGAGTTCAAGCAGTTCTTATTCATCGCGTTAGGTTCGCTTGCGGAAGTGGATACCCAGTTAGTCATTGCTGGTGAATTGGGGTTTGTCGTGGTTCACGACGTTCAGCGGTTAGAAGAGGAAGTGACCGAATTGCGGAAAATGATCAGCGGTCTGGTCCGAAAACTGACCACTGGCCACTGATCACTGACCACTATGATGGTGGACGAAGCGCTCATCTATGGGTTTGCCGTCAGTGGCGCAGGATGCGCCGCGGTGGCCGCCTACCCACTCGTGGCTCGCGTGTGGACTCGCGTGGCCGGCGGCATCGAGCAGTACCAGCAGGGGAAGGTCGAGCAGACGGCGAAGGAGCTCGATGACCTCTTTGTGGACGTGCGGCCGAGGTGGCTCAAGATCGCCTACGGCGTGGGGCCGCTCTCCGCAGGCCTGCTCGCCTTCGTGATGTCCAATAACGTCTGGTTTGCCCTCCTGGGGATCGCCATCGGGGCGCTCCTCCCGGACTTTTTGGTCAAGCGGGCCAGGGCGACGAGGAAACAGCACTTTGAAGCGCAGTTAGTCGATGCGCTCTTTATCCTCTCCAGCAGCCTGCGGGCGGGCCTGTCCATGGCGCAGGCGTTTGAGCAGCTCGAAGCCGAGATGGGCCCGCCGGCCTCTCAGGAATTCGGGTTGATGATGAAGGCGCACCGCCTGGGGCTGACGCTGGAGGAGTCGCTGCAGCGGCTCAACGGGCGGATGCCCTGCGATGAGCTGAACCTCATCACGACGGCGGTGCTGGTCGCCCGGGAGACCGGTGGGGACATCACCGGCATCATCACCCAGCTCATCAGTACGATCCGCGAGCGAAAGAAGCTGAAAGACAAGGTTCTCACCCTCACGCTCCAGGGCCGCCTGCAGGCCTATGTCATGAGTGGGTTGCCGCTCGTCTTTGCCGCCTTTATCCACCAGGTCAACCCCCACTATTTTGACCGGCTCTTCGAGACGAGCATCGGCAACATGCTGTTGGGGGCTGCCGTTGGGTTGTGGGTGGTCGGGATGGTGTTGCTCATCCGGTTCAGCAAGGTGGACGTTTGATGCCACGTTGTGGGTGTGGTGAGTCGGTTTCGTTGGCGTCTGGTTGGCGGTGTGGGTGTCGGTCTAGGAGGACGATACACGCCAACGAACTCCATACCCAAAACCAGACGCCAACGACGCCGAAACCGAAAACGACAACGAGCCAGGGACGAGGCCGATGATGACTCCGTTGATCTATCTGCTGATCGTGTTGGGTGTCGTCTGCGCCGCGTGGGCGATGGCGCCGCAGCCGTCGGTGTCGTTTCCGAAGTCCGCCGTGAGCTCCACGCTCGGACCGCCCGAGCCGGTATCGAAGGTGAGGGTGTTAGGAGAAAACGTGCGCCTCGTCCTTTCCCACCTCCTCTCGCGGCTCGGGAACCTCATTCCCCACCCACCAGCTCTGAGGGACGGGCTGAAGGAGCGCCGGGTCGAGACCGGCGTCAACCTGACGAAAGAGCAGTTGGCCGGCATCCAACTACTCTCGGCGGCGGGGTGCGCCTTCATCGTCTTCATCGTGGCGCGAGAGGTGGGGGAGGTCCAGCCCCTGTGGGTGGGGCTGGCGGGTGCCTTCGGGTTCATCCTCCCGAGGCTGTGGTTGAAGTCGCGCGTGCAGCGCCGGCAGCGGGCGATTATCAGATTGCTCCCAGAGGTCATCGACCTGCTCTCGCTCTCCATCGGGGCGGGGCTTGACTTTCTCGGGGCCCTGAACAAGGTGGTGTTCCTCAAAACGTTTAAGAAAGAGCCGCTCATCGAAGAGCTCTCCGTGGTCTTGCAGGAGATCAAGCTGGGCAAGCGGCGATTCGAAGCGCTCAAGGCCCTGGCGAAACGGGTGAACGTGTCGGAGGTCTCCTCCTTCGTCAGGACACTGGTGCAGGCCGATCGGATGGGGACGCCGATCGGCGAGGTGCTCACCATTCACTCCGAGGACATTCGGTTCGAGCGGTTCATGCGGGCCGAGCGGGCGGCCTTGAAGGCGCCGATCAAGATCCTCATCCCGTTGATTTTCTTCATCATGCCCTGCGTGGCGATCGTCGTGGGGGCGCCGATTTTCCTCCAGTTCATGACCCAGAACCTGTTCGGGAAATGACCACGGCTTTTTGTTCGTTCGATACGGTGATGATTTACAAAGTCTATGACTTGTTTCAAAACCTTGCGTGGGGACGCAGATACCCGCTGATATCTGCGGGAATCTGCGACAGAGGAATCTGCGGCAATCCGCGTCCACATCAACGTGAGACCGTACCGCAGCTATGGACTATCGACTATGGACTGTGGACTAGCTGATGCGCATCGATCGCTGGCTTGACTCCGAGTCCATAGTCGATAGGCCACAGTCCATAGAGCAGGGGAAACACGGTGGCATTGAAGTTTGAGCGGCTACTGGTATGGCAAAAAGCGCTGGAATTAAGTGTAGCGGTTCACGAGACCACGCGGAAATTTCCAAAGGAAGAACTGTACATTTTGACGGCTCAGATCAAGCGAGCGGCGGATTCGGTTGGGTTGAATATCGCCGAGGGCTCGACGGGCCAAACCAACGCGGAGTTCAAACAATTTCTCGGGTACGCCGTTCGCTCGGCCATCGAGGTGGTTGCGTGTCTGTATCTTGGAAGCAGGCGAGGACTGATCAACGAGCGGGATTTTCAACGACTCTACGGCCAGACGGAAGAAGTCATCAAAATGACACAGGGTTTGCGCAACTCTTTGCGGTAGCTATGGACTATGGACTGTGGTCTATGGACTCCTGATGCGAATTGACCGGTGGCTCGAATTTAAACGAACAAAAGCCTTCTGCATCGCGCTGGCGATGGTCTTCGCTGCGGAGCAGGCCTGGGGCGCCGATCCCACCGCCCTGACGGCCCTCCATCTCTCCGGGGAGCAGCAGCGCCAACTAGACGTCGTCCGTTCGGGGCAGATCCTCACGCTGTATGACGAACTCTACGGCCGCGCCCCGACGGAGCAGGAGCTCAAGGAGGCGCTGGAGTTCCTCAACCGCTCGCCCCAGTTTGCCTACGTGATCGAGCGCCTCGCGCAATCGCCCGAACAGCAGTGGCGGCTGCGCCAGCTCAACCCGGAGCGCGTGAAGAGCCGCAAGGCCGAGGCCCTCCGGATCGCCGACGCCGTCAGCCATCGCGTGGGCGATTTCCTCAGGACAATCGCTCAGGGCTCAGGGCTCAGGGCTCAGGGCCATGGCCCCCAGCCCCCAGCCCCCAGCCCCGAGCGCATTACGATTGCGGCCAGCCTGACGATTCAGCCGGACCCGAATGTCCTGGCACAACTGAACGGGGAGCGTATCGGCGAGATCGAGTCATGGCTGAAAGAGCCTGAGACGCTCTGCTCCAACTGCGCGCCCAACGCCCTCGCGCCGATGCTCGGCATGGTCGGCATTCCGGTCTCGCGCGAGACCCTCACCTCGCAGGCCTTCCTCATTGACTACTTAACAGGAAATCTTCAAGTCGGCTCGGGGCTCAGGGCTCGGGGCTCAAGGCAAGAGCCAGTCACTGCAACACAGAAACAACAGGAGAGTGAAAGTGATGGAATTTCACTTCGAGAAATTGACCGTATGGCAGGACGCCATGCAGTTGGCGGAACAAACGTACCGACTCACGAAGCGGTTTCCAGTGGAGGAGCGCTACGGACTGACCAGTCAACTTCAGCGAGCCGTGGTATCAGTGCCGACCAACATCGCGGAGGGAAAGGGTCGGTATCACTCAAAGGAATTTCTTCACTTTCTGTACACGGCAAGGGGATCTCTCTACGAGGCGATTACGCTGATCAAGACCGCGGTAACGCTGGGCTATCTTCAGAAGCCAGATCAGGAGAAGCTGCTGACGCTTTGCCAGTCGATCGCGAGCAAACTCAGCGGGCTCATCAATTCGCTGAGGTAGTTGCCCCCAGCCCAGAGCCCCCAGCCCAGAGCGCGGACCGCCTTAGCGGGCCGCTGTACATCTCCATGTCCACCGTCCAGCAGATCGCTCAGTCCTACGGTCTCACCCTGAATGCGGTCGAGTTGACGTCCGACGAGTTGTTGGCATTGCGCTACCCCATGATCGCGGCCCTGGACCTCACACGGGACGGCATCGCGGACCACTACGTGGTGGTGAACGACGCCAACGACGAGCGGGTCGTCTACGACGAGTCCGACGGCACCCGGGAGCGCCTCCCCACTCACGACTTCCTGCGCCTCTTCACCGGCTTTGCGCTCCTGCCTGCGGCCGACGCCTATGGCCGCCTGCTCACCCAGTCCCAGGCCCGAGCGATCACGGGAGGCCGAAAAAGCGATCTTGATAAGCTCTTCGAAGAGCCTTCGATCGGAGACTTGTTGCCCAGCATCGGGATTAATGTCGCCATGGCCGCTGTTCCGTATCTCGGTGGGCAAGGCTGGCTCGGAGATGCGGCGCAGACCTTCTTTAATCAGTCCACCATCATGGGCGGCGGCGACTTTATAGGCAATCTGGGAACCTCCCTCCTCGCCGCACAGATCAGCCAGGCGTCAACCTCCTTGGCCGCCTACCAGTTCGGCTGGAGCCCGGAGGCCTCCCAGATTTTCGGCACGGCGGTCGGAGGTGTCTTGGGCGGTGGCATGCGGGGAGCGAGCCTGGATCCTGGCCAAGTCGGCTACGCGTTTCCCGAATGGGGTGGGATCGGCAGCTACCTGAGCACGAGCCCGGTCCTTTCCGGCGCGCTCATGGGGGGCTTGAAGGGCGCTGCCCTGGGCGAGACGACGCTCCTTGCGCAGGACCTCATCAAAGAGACCAGCTTCTACAAAGACAACCCGCAGCTTGCCAGCCAGCTCGCCTCTTTCGCGAGCGCGGCGGTGACGCAGATTGGGTTCCAGACCCTCACCGCGGCAGCCGGGATCGATACCCAGTTAGGCAAGGGGAAATGGACCCACGACAAACTCGAACTCAAAGAACAATCTCTTGCCGAGGCATCATTCTTTGATGCCGCGAAGGCCGGGTTCACGTCAGCCATCAGCCAGGACAGCTTCAAGAGCTACCTCATCAGCAACACCGTGGGTCTCGCCACGGAGTATGCCTTGTCCAAGGTCACCGATCTGCCGCAGCCGTTTTCCCGCACGCTCGGCTCGGCCGTCGGCGGGTTTGCCGAGCCATTGTTCGGGCCAAAGGACTGGACGAGCTCCATCGTGGGAGGGCTCGCCTCCGGGATCTCCTCAGCCGGCTTGAACATGCTGGGCGGCGAGTACAATCGGCGGACCGGGAAGAACGAGCTGGGGCTGACCCCGGTTCAGATGGCGGCCGCGGAATACGCCGGAAGCGCCCTCCTCAAAGCGGGCTGGACAGC
>Ga0209515_10002753_pt1 | contig 26312 bp, 34 predicted proteins | sample Subgroupgradi54m_FD_187454 | JGI IMG/M metagenome (GOLD analysis project Ga0209515, IMG submission 187454) | Subsurface groundwater microbial communities from S. Glens Falls, New York, USA - GMW60B uncontaminated upgradient, 5.4 m (SPAdes)... ... | reverse complement strand
GTTCTTCAGAGGTAACCATATGAGGTGGGGGCAGGGCACTACTGTAGCATTTTCTTTTGTTTAGAAAGCGGACGTTTCTAATTTGCTAAAGGCGGACATTTCTATTTTGGTGTAATAATTTGTCTTATAGTATTGACAAGAAGGGAATTTTGTGGTATAGTCCAACCTGTAAAAGTTCCAAAAAAGGCATTTGCGTGCCTGTATTGTGTTCTTTTACTTCGTCCTTCCGAAGCTTTATGCGGAGGGGGACAGTTCTTTGACATATCGCAAACTGTAATTTTAGTCACTATTGAGTGCGATTTTTTGTTCCGCCTATGGCGGGATAAAGACGCGCACTCAATAATAGTCCTCTGATGAGCATATTTCCCTAGGAGGTTTCCCGTGAGTAAATCGTCGTCTCAAGAGAAAGAAGAGAAAGTCCCTTGGCCGGTTTTCATCGGTGCTATGGCTTTCCTTGCTTTCCTAACCGGTGTCGTCCAGTGGCTATGGCCATAACCCTCGGAACGAGGCTAGTTTTTCCTAGTTAGCGACTGACTCATCATGGTAACGTTTTGGTTCTTCGTCGAAATCCTCCTGGCTGGAGCTATAACAAGGCTTAACTGGCGTCTGGATCCTGCGGCAACGCGAGTTCAGACAACAGTTTCACTTACACTTCAGGCGGTAACTGGCCTGGAGATGCTCATCATCGCCGGATTCCTAAGGTGTGGATAATACTCGTTCTGCGAAAGCAGGATTGAAGTGAATAATTATGGACTCCCGCGGGGGAATAGTTGGCAAGGGGGTTATTCATCATGCGTGGCTTGGCAGAGGACATTCGTGTACTCAAGCTAGCGGCAGTCGCGACAGGCGCTACTGTTGTTTTTACCTTGAGCGCGTACGTATTGCTGCATCAGCTGTGGCAAGCGATTTACGGAGGACTTTATTCTCTCGGGATCTTCAAGTCGACCGTTTCGTATCTCACAGGTGAGGGCATCCCTGATCCTTACCTGGTCGGTGCTACGTGGATTATCTGGACCATAATCACCCTGGTGGCACTCGTCGCATTGTACCAGGTGTTGCGGGCGGTGGGGTTCTCACCGAAAGCTCGCCAGGCAGTCAACGAGTATGTTGCCGATTCAGCCGCGGAAGCCACGGTGGCTTTCTTGAGCAAGCTTTCTCCTGAGCAACGAGAGCTGTTTGCTCAGAATCCTCGCATAGAGGCTCTTCGTAACCAGATTGCTCTCGAGAGTGGGAATCAGGAGTCGCCGCTTCGCATGCTCAAAGCAGGGGAAGATACTCCTGAAGATAAGGCCGCCAATGGTGGCGAATAAGTAAGCATGGTTTGCGATTTAGTATTCCAACCAAACATCTATCCGCTGGGTAGATACAGGTTGGTTCCCCGGTGGCCGATTTGCGCACACTGCGCTTTTTGACCACCGGGTTTTTCGTGGTTTCAACCGACACCTTACTTGTAAAGCTGACTATGTGTGCCAAGAGTAACAAAGTATGCAACAGTTTCTTTTCCAATTGTTACTTCTTCGTAAAGAGCTCTATAATCAGCAGTAATATCAATGCTTCTGTAGCCTGCATATTTGTCTCGTAATAGATGGTTATTCAGTTGAGTATCCATTGAGTTTTTACGAAAAATGCGGATACAGGCATCAACGCTATTTTGGATTCTTACATTTACCTTTTTGTATTGCCTGTAAAACTTGGGGTCGAAGAATACTCTCATTAATCTCTGTGAAGCCATGCAATTGCATCTTCAGCATTGTCAAATATTGGAGAGTGATTTCCTGTTTTTAGATTCTTCTTTGCTTGACGCATAACGCCTTTGAGGTATTCGTTTGGTATCTCATCGGTCGCGCTAAAGGTAATTTTTTTTGTTTTAATAAGCTGCCGAAGCAATCCATTTACAAGGCTGCTTAAACTAAGCCCAAGCTGTTTTGCAACTCTTTGTGCATTTGCTTTTACTTCTGGTTCGGTTTTAATGTATATTGCCGCTGTTTGCATTGTGAATAAAGTATATATATGGTATATACCTTTGTCAAGTATTGCAGGTTGTTTTCTGCCCGGGGGCTTGTTGTGTCCCAGAATTTGCTGACATTTCTGGAGGCACGGAGGGGATTCGAACCCCTGCATGACTGTTCTGCAAACAGCTGCGTTACCACTTCGCCACCGTGCCACGTACAAAATAAAAGATTTTTACGTGGCTGGAACGTTTAATCCAAAGGATTATTACGTTCTGCCATTCTACGAGTATAGCAAAATAGATAATCTAAAGCTACTTATGATAAAATAAAACACAGTGAAGAATCCAGAATACGAAACACCAGAAAGAGAAAGTGATGAAACTGGCTATAGCGAAAAAGAAGAAGCTTTGGACATTGAAGTTCGGGCGGGCGAGTGGCAGAATCTTAAAAAATTTAAAACGTATCAACGCAGATCTCGACAAGGTAAAATCATTATTACCTACCAGGCGGTTTCGAATAGACTAAATCAGTTAGTTGCGCTATACTATACATTCGTTGGCAAGAATCCGAAAGAAGGAGCAAAAATGCTTTCGGAGTTGCGAAAACTCCGACTCATACAGGAAATCTTGCTCAACTGTCTTGTTTGGGAACCCAAGGGTCAATTGCAAAAAGACATGGTGCCGGAGGAAGTGTGGGAACTGATTAAATAAGCGGGTCGGTAGTTCACCGGTAGAACGCTTCACTGATAATGAAGAAGTAGATGGTCCGATTCCATCCCGACCCACAGAATCTTGAGTCCGATTCTCCCGCAAAGCGCGGGATCTCGCCTTGCTCGACATCCCGACCCACTGAATATGAAAGTTACCACAATCAAAACCCACAAAATTACAGTTAAAGACACAAATCTTTATACAATTTTAGATAGGTATCTTTCCAAAGTTTCCGAAAAAACTATTGTTGTTGTCACGTCAAAAATTATTGCGATTACTGAGGGTCGCATTGTTAAAATAGGAGATATCAGTAAAAATGAGTTAGTACAGCAAGAAGCAGAATATTTCCTGCCGCCTGATCCCAAATATCATTTCTCCCTCACCATTAAAAATAGTTTGCTTATCCCAAGCGCAGGGATCGACGAATCAAATGGCAATGGGTACTACATTTTGTGGCCTGGTAATCCTCAAAACTGCGCATATCAAATACGGGAGTATCTCACCAAGCGATTCAACCTCAAAAATGTCGGCGTCATCATCACCGACAGTAAAACAACGCCGCTTCGCTGGGGTGTTACGGGCACTGCAATTGCATACAGCGGTTTTGTTCCACTTAATAATAAAATTGGCACGCCAGATATTTTTGGCAGAAAGTTGCAAGCAACACAGGTAAATATTATGGATGGTCTTGCTGCTTCGGCAGTTGTGGTAATGGGGGAAACCAACGAGCAAACACCGATTGCAATTATTGAAGACGTACCGTTTGTAGAATTTCAGGACCGAAATCCAACAGACGAGGAGCTCAACGCATTAAAAATTGCCATCAAAGACGACCTCTACGCCCCGCTTTTACAAAGTGTTGAATGGAAAAGAGGTAGAGTAAAATAGTTCGACTTATCTCTCCAAACTGAATTCCACAAGTGCTTTTTTTATTATTTCGTCGGTGGTTGAAAACCCTTTTTTGTAAATAATCTTTTCGGAATAATCAATGTCTTCAAAATAGGCGAGTTGAGTCCTAAAAATTTTCTCATTGAATTCATTGCCGAAAATTTCCACGCCCTTGCCCGTTATCTCGGAGATAGTATGGTACGCTTTGAGAATGAAATACAAATCAACATAGTCTTTCCATTTGGCCCTACGGCCGAGAGCAAACGCTTTCATAGCGGCAAGTGTAAGAATATCGGGTAGTTTTATGATATCACCGAACGATTCTGAAAAATTAATTTTGTAGGGAAAGTGAAAAAAGGTGAACTTAATTCCATCTATTAAAAATGTATACTCGCCTTTTTTATTAACGAGAACTGTATCAATAGCTTTGTGTTTCGTGATTTTTGTTTCAATAGAATAATTGTGAAATCCATCAAACCTAAATAAGTCAAAATCTAAAGACTCCCTGTGCCCAAAATGAAGCGCTATCGCGGTGCCTCCAACCAAGCCAAAACTTTTTGAAAATTTTTTTACAATTGACAGGAGTTTTAATTGTTCGCTGGTAAAAATTTCTTTATGCATATTTTTTAAAGTATAATTGAAAATAATTAACAATCTCCGGGCGATAGTTTACTCGTGCACGGTTGGTGTTCTCGCGAAAAATCTTTGCGACTACCTGTATCCCTAAAAGAGCAATAAGCTCTCGAACATCGTTCATGTCGCCATAATTCAAAATAGCCTCAACTACGGCTTCGTTTGAAAGACCATCATAATTTTTAGTTGACCAAAATAGATACTTTCTTTTTCTTACAAAATCTCCTATAGTCATCCTACAATTATAACATATTTTGGAGCAAGTAAACTTTTCCTTAAGTTCTAGAAACGATCGCAACCCCTAAAGGCAATTTGTCAGATACAATTCACTTCCTGAGAAAAAAGATGGGAGGTGAATTATGAAACACAAGAAACTAACGCAATCGGAGAGAGAACTGTTAAGTCGGTGGAAGAATGAAGGAGGTGGATCATAAAGGAGATTCTTCCTGGCAGATTTGCATGGAAACTATTTATCAATTTATCTACAAGAAAAAAACTGATGTAACAAAACAGGGACAAAAAGAAGAAATGGATGGTAGAAAAAAGAAAACAGTTCGGCCATTGGGAAGGAGACAGTATTGTTGGACTGGGACACATATCGGGACTTCATACTGAATATGAACGGGTATCAAGTTTTGTCAGACTTGAGAAAATGGTTCGCATTACAGCTGATGAGGCAACAAAATCTGCGCAAAAAATATTTGGCGTATTGCCTGCCCACGCCAGACGTTCAACAACTCTTGATAATGGATCAGAACATGTAAATCATCAAGAGTTTGGATTGTCAGTATATTTTGCAGATCCGTATGCATCCTGGCAAAGGGGTGGAAATGAAAATTCAAATCTCTGGACAAGATACTACTTTCCAAAGAGAACTGATTTTGCTACAATTACTGATGAAGAATTAAAAGACGTTGAATGGGAATTAAACAACAGACCCAGAAAACGTCTTAAATTTAGAACATCTCAGGAAGTTTTTTCTGAGTACCTCGTTAAACCCCTAAGGGTTGCATTCGTTCCTAGAATACGGGGTAAATGTTATTGAGTAGGTGGGTTTGTTTGCCCTGATTGTGTGCCTGGCTTTGCTGGCCCAATAGGAGCTTGTCCTGAGCCTTGCTGCTGTACGTAGAAAATGGTACTTCCTGTTGCAGATTTGAGAACCGATGTTAGTATTTTTTCTGCCGTTACCAAACTTTTCGGCGAAAAGGTGATATCTGTTTTTCCTCCTGAGGCAATAGCGGTGGTAAAACTAATCGTTGCCACAGTGCCGGTACCTTTTATTGCCTTAGCAGTTGGAGCAGTTGCCAAAGCAAATGAGAGTTTGCCATTTTTCTGATCAATATTTTTAAGCAGTGTAATGGCGTTGTCAAAAAAAGTTCCAGGCGTAATATCGATAGCAGTTACTTGTTCTGGATTGTACGATAGCTCTATTTGTACAGCAGTTGCATTATTTGTTCCCGTATCGATACTCACATTCAGACTTGCCGATTGCGAAGCAATAACCAATGGGTTCGGGGTAAGTAGCAAGGTTGTTTGCGCAACAGGTGTTGGGGCAGGAGCAGTAAGCGGTGGGGCAATTGTTGGCGTACCTTTTTTCTGCGGCATAAACGCCAGCGCAAATAATCCACCTGCAACTATGAGAAGAACAATAATTAATGCAATTGTTTTTTTACTCATATGTATTTTTCATTTCAGTCACCATCCTGGTGAGCAAAGGCTTCCTGTAACAATGCAAAGTCGCTATAGTCGCCCGTGGCTGCTCCAAGCACAGTGTCTCTATCTGTTTTTCCATCACCATTCAGGTCTGCTCTTAATACACAATCACTGCTGGTGCTGTTAATACAGTCTCTATACGCATTGTAGTCTGCAACATCTATTTTATTATCGCCGTTAATGTCGCCAACTGCAAGCGTTGCCTGCAGTGCGTTTGGATTCTTGCCTCTGCTTATATGTGCTGTGCCTGGAATTCGTTTTCGCAAATAGCGCGGTGATTTAACCAAAATTTGATAATCTCCCGGGACAAAGGTTGGTCCAAGATCAAAATCTTGGGCAACAAATTTTCCGTTATTGTTGTAGACAAGTGCATTAGATCTTTGGATCACAAATGCCGCTTTGCTTCCTGTTGTGTCGCCTGTTGGATCAACGCCAAGTGCATAGAGATATACAGTTAGATCTCTCGTGGGCGAAACAGGGCTTTGATTCCACCTTGACAGTATTCCTTTATCTGGTACTGGGTGTGGTCCAATACCGGTTAAGACAAGACTATACGAAACTGTTGTTCCGCCAAGAGGAACAGGAGTACTTGTTGGTGTTGGACTTGACGTTGGGGTCGGGCTTGGCCCTGGCGTTATCGTTGGGGTTGGTGTTAATGATGGCCCACCTGGTGTGACTGTGGGTGTTGGTGTTGATCCAGGAGGTGGAACTGGTGTTGCTGTTGGTGATGGAACACCCGGAGCAGAAGTCGCGGTTGGTGCGCCAGGCGGAGTTGTTGGCGTTGCAGTTGGGTTGGTTCCAGTAGGAGAACCAATATAGCGAAGCTGCAAACAATGACTTGCATAGCACCAGTTGCTGGTTGTTGGTTCAATGAAAAGCCCATCCGATGTATTTTGCTGGCACTGATCATGGAGGTCTTTATTTGTTTCTGTAATTGGTGCAAGAATACAAAAACTGTTATCGTTATTGCAGCTGTTTACAGGTGCTCCTGTTCCTGGTTTACCTTTTGCTCCAACCTCTACCCATCGATAGATATTATTTTGTTGGGCAATGGGTAAATGATTTGGACTGGTAATTCCTATATCTGTGCCCACTTCAAGAGGTGTTTTTGCACAGGCAAACGATGGGGTTGGGGTTGGGAGTGCTGCAAAATTAACAGTAACGCTTGCCCTTGTCATTTTCCTACCTGCGGTGTCGCTGTTTGGCTGTTCGTAAAAATCAACTTGGACTACCCGTTGGCCTTGAGTTGTCCCTGTGGTATTGAGGGTCCAGGAGACAAGAATAGAAGTGTCGTTGAGTCGGCGTACTGCTTCATTAGGAAGAGTAATGCGGGCATCAGGGTGACCGCCGCTACCGCCATCGGCATTTTGTATGGCAATTTGCCGCAAGATTATTTGAGGACCAGCTGGCGGTGGTGCGGTTGGCGCAGTGGTGGTAGGTGTTGCGGTTGGTTGAGTGATTCCTCCAAGGTCAAAAGAGGAAGTGCATATATTTTTATCTTCGTCTAAAACAACGCCGTCTTTATTTAAGAGCTGTATAAAAAGAATATGCGGTCCGGAATTAAGTCCAAATCCAGTGACTTTTGTTTCATATTGACTACCACTCGATATTGCTGTTTGCGTACCAACATTTGTCCAGCTTGTTACGCTTGCTGCGTTTGACGATTGATCATTGCCGGATATCCAAAATTTAACCGAGCTTGGGTTTCCGGCATAATTTATTTGGGTGTTAATATTTTCTCCGAGAGTTCTATTGCCAGCAACATTTACATAGGTACATTTTGCTGTTTGTACGGTTGGTTGTGTTGGTTGTGCACCTGCTGTTGGGGTGGGCGTAGGTGTTATCGAAGATCCCGAACAGCCTGTGTAACAACGAGATGTTGGATCATTGTTGTTTGCCGCTTGACAAGCACTGTCTCCTTCAGAGTGGTATGTGCAGCCAGGTTTTGATTCGCTTTCAAACCTGCAAACACCCCCTGGAACGCAGGCAGAATCTGCGTAGGCTTTTTCAATAAAACTGGCAAGGGGGGACGGAGGATTTGCGCGAGACTGCGGCGAGGTTGACCAGCCATCGGGGAGAGTAATTTTAAGATAGACAGTAGGGTCAATCAGCGGTTGTGTAAGCGGGTTGCCATTTGCATCGGCAAATTGAATAGCGCCGTCAGGAAGTCCTGCTGCGTGTTGTTTGGTTTGCGTCTGTCTTTGTACAATGTAGGTAGTAAGAGGAACTGCAGCAACAATAATAAGGATAGCGATAATGCCAAGCGTTCTTCCATAGCTTGAGTATCTAACAAATTCCCAGAATCTTTTGAAAGGATTTGATTTCTCCACAGAAACCATGCCCTCAACATTATATTCCATGCTCTTTATAGAATAGTAAAAAAAGGAAGATATTGTCAATCCCCAAAAAGGGAATTTTCCATTTTCGAATTACCATTTTCCATTGATTTTCAATCTTACAATTGATACAGTGAGAAAGAATGACCCCAGAACTTCTTTACGAGAGATTGCTTTTGTTTGCCAAGAGATGTCAGTGGCTTATACGAAAGCTTCCTAAAGCTTCTTATAATAATGAGTATGGTAAACAGCTTATTCGTTCTTCTGCGTCTCCGGGAGCAAATTATATTGAGGCGATAGAAGCAAGTAGTAAAAAAGACTTTATTCATCGATTAAAGATTTGCAGAAAAGAAGCGAGAGAATCAACTCATTGGTTAATCTTAATGGAAGATGCAAATGAAGAAATGATTGAGATTAAAACTGAATTGAAAGAACTTGTTCAAGAAGCGAAAGAATTTATTCGGATTTTTACTGCTTCGATTCTTACTTCTGAAAGAAATAGCAAAAGAAATGACTAAGCCCAAAATGGTAAATGGACAATGGTAAATGGACAATCGATTTGCTATACTAAATCGCTATGGTTTTGTCAGACAGGGATTTAAAAAAAGCACTCAAAAACGGGAAGATAAAAATTACTCCTTTTCCAGATTTAGAAACACAACTTGGGAGCTGTTCGATTGATCTTCGGCTTGGCAATACATTTCTTATCTTTGAACACTCAAAATATCCCTTTATTGATCCGCTCAACCCCAAAAAAGAAGGCGCAACGCGGGAAATTACCATAAAAGACAAAGAAGCATTCATTGTGCAGCCAGGCGATTTTGTGTTGGCATCAACCTTTGAACATATCGAAATACCAGACAATCTTGTGGGAAGATTGGAAGGTCGATCAAGTATCGGACGGCTTGGGATTGTGATTCATTCAACAGCAGCTTTGTTCAACCCCGGATTTCGCGGCAAGGGAGTATTGGAGCTTGGCAACATGGGCCGAATGCCAGTTGCCTTATATCCTGGCATGCGGATTTGCTCGATGACGTTTGAAGAGCTTTCAAGCCCATCAGAGTCGCCGTATCATAAGAAAAAAGGGGCAAAATACGCGGGGCAGAAGGGACCAGGAGAAAGCAAAATACACGAGGAAAAAAGTTAAAAGTCAAAGGTCAAAAGTCAAAATTGCAAGTTAAAATTCAAAATTATTCGTTCCCAAACTTTTTACTTTTACATTGTATTTTTGCATTTTGATTTTTGAATTTCATTATGAAGTATCACGTTGAGTTTGACATTGATTTCAAACGAAATACCTCTAAAGGATTATACATTGTCATTGAGGGTATCGATGGTTCTGGAAAAACAACGCAGGCCGAGCATTTAGCGAGGTATTTCGAGATACAAGGGAAATCAGTTGTCGTAACAGGCGAGCCACGGAAAGACAAGGGTATATTCGGCAAACTTATTCAAGAAATTCTACTCTCTATGAAAAAAATCCCATCAGTTGCATTTCAATATCTTTTTTCTGCGGACAGGGCAGTGCATCAGGAAGAAATTATTATTCCGTCTCTCAAAGAAGGCAAAATTGTGTTGTCTGACCGCTGCTTTTGGTCGGCAGTACCATACGGCATTATGGATCACATGATGGGAGAGGGCGACCACGAGTATAGTTACGAAATGGGAAAAGTAATACTCACTGCGCAAAGCATTTTGTCGATGTATCATCAATTTGTACTGCCGGACAAAACATTCTATTTAGATATATCGCTTGATACAGCAATGAAGCGCATTCAAGAAGGGAATAAAGAGAAGGAAATTTACGAAGACCGTGAAAAACTGGAGAAAATTATGCTTGGCTACCAGTGGCTCTCCAAAGAATTTCCGAAAGAGATTACGGTGGTGGACGGAGAAAAAACAGTAGCAGAAGTAAGCAGTGAGATTATTAGCAAAATAAATTTTTAATTTCAAATTTTTAATAGAAATTAGAAATTAATAATTAGAAATTATTATGGTACTTGGGCCGAAAAAATTACTACAATTAGTTAAAGAAATTAAATTAGTTGAGAACCTTTCAGAAAGGGAATTAACCAATCCCGAAGGTGCGGGGTTTGATTTACGCCTTGGGGAAGTGTACAAAATCTCAGGCTCTGCATTTTTGGGAGAAACGCACAGAAAAACTGCGGATATAAAGCTCGTCGCGAAGTATCAACAAAGAAAAACGAAAAGCTTTACCATAAAACCCGGAGATTTTTTTCTCACCAAAACCATTGAATCAGTAAATATGCCAGACAATCTTACAGCAAGTATTACGCCACGATCAACAACATATCGGTCAGGGCTTTTTATTCGTACTGGCAATGTGCCGCCAGGATATTGCGGAGGTTTAGTGTTCGGTCTTAAAAACGAAGGACCAGTACCAGTAACCATCGAAATGGGAGCGCGATTTGTCCATATTCAATTTAACGAAGTCGCAGGCAGCGGCAACCTTTACCGCGGCCAATGGCAAGGGGGAAGGGTAACGGCGAAGAAGAAAGAAAAACAGGTATAGAAAGATTTCTCCAAGATATCTTCCAGTAAAATCTGATATAATACTTATATGACGAAAGATGATACTAAAAAATTCCTGCCAGAAAATACAGTATCCATTAATGCGGGAACTTTTGTTGGAAGTGTATACTCTCAAATAGTTGGAATTTCGGTTACAGATAATGATTTGACTTTGGAGTTTGTATTCGTGAACCCAAGGAATAATAAAGAAGGTCAAGTTGTTTCAAGAGTAACATTGCCTATAAGCGCAGGGTTAGGACTTGCTGATGTAATACAAAAAACAATTAATGAACATATTAAGAAAAAGAGGGGTACTCAATAATGATTACAATTACAAAATATTATGGAGCTCAAGCGGACTATCCTAAAATCGCGAGATATGCTTCATCTGACGAATGGGAAGCTATTTTAGCTGATGTAGTTTTTGAGGAGTTGATTAACAACAAAGTTTTCATAAGTGAAGCTCAAAAAGCAAATAGAGATGTTATCAAAAATCCGCAAAAATATCCCAATCTTACTGTAAAGTATCAAAATTACTTAAAATAATGTATGTTATACATGCAAAATCTTCAAAAGTAGAGAAATCATTCAATAAATTACTTTCAGGCCTATCTGATAACGTAAAAATAAGAATAGTAAAAACTCTCTGTAGTTCCCCTAAATCCAGCACATCTCAAAGTTCAGTTAGTGGACGAATAGAAAAGAAAGGCAAATTTTGGCAGTATTATGTTACTGCAGGAGACAGAGTGATTTATTCAGTTATAGATAAACCTAAAAGAATTGTTATGGTACAATTCGCTGGTAATCATAATGATGCTGGTATTTTTCTCAGGAATAATTAATTTTTTCAATAACCTCTTGTAGTTTTTTATTATTTTTGTTAGTGTAGAGACTGAAATTCATATGACAAAAAACCACGCTGAATATCAATATCTCGATTTACTGCAAGATGTTCTTGATCACGGTGTCAAGAATGTTGATCGTGGAACTGGCAGTGTTTCCTATGGTGTTTTTGGCCGGCAAACTCGGTATGACTTGTCCCTTGGTTTTCCTCTGTTAACCACAAAAAAAGTCTACTGGAAAGGGGTGTTACACGAGCTGTATTGGTTTATCTCAGGACAGTCAAACATTAAATATTTGGTCGACAACAATGTGCATATTTGGGACGACTACCCGTACAAGATTTTTTTGAAAAAAAAATCTCAAATTCCAAATCTCAAATTCCAAATCTCAAATAAAGAGGAATTTATTGAAAAAATTAGGATAGATGCAAAGTTTGCAAAAGAATATGGTAATTTGCCACGGATTTATGGGGAGATGTGGCGGCGGTGGCCTACGAGAACAAGCAAAACAATAGATCAATTGCGTTGGGTGATCAATGAATTGAAAGAAGATCCGTATGCCAGAAATGCGATTGTTACTTCCTGGAATCCTGAGTACCTTTATACCATGGCCAGGCGAAGCCTGGCGTCACGGTTTCCCATTTGCCACAACATGTACCAGGTAAGTGTCAAAGATGGGAAATTAAGCTTGCAGCTCTATCAACGAAGTGCGGATTTGTTTTTAGGTGTACCATTTAATATTGCCAGCTACTCACTCCTCACAATCATTCTTGCGCAAGTAACAGGTTACAAACCCGGAGAATTTGTGCATACGTTTGGCGATGCGCATATTTACGAAAACCATATTGAGAAAGTAAAAGAACAACTAAAGCGAAAACCAAAACCATTTCCAACAGTAACACTTGATAAGAATGTCAAAGACATCGATGACTTCCGACCAGAGCATGTCATGCTCGAAGAGTATGATCCACACCCAGTTTTAAAAGGCGAACTGACTATTGCAGGAGGACTCTATGAAGGTTAGCATGATTGCGGCGATTGGGAAAAATAGGGAGTTGGGGAAAGACAATAAAATTCCTTGGCATATACCAGAAGATGCAAAATGGTTTCGGGAGAAAACAAGTGGACATGTGGTCATTATGGGGCGAAAAACGTACGAATCGATTGGTCATCCGCTTCCAAACAGAGTCAATATTATTGTCACGCGAGACTCGTCATATGCAATTACGGGTGCAATTATATCCCACTCTATGAAAGAAGCAGTAAAAATTGCAAAGGAAAATGAACCCTCCTTCGCCAAGGCTTCGGCGGGCAAGGCATCAGAAATTTTTATTATGGGGGGCGCGCAAATCTATGAGCAGGGCATCCACTATGCAGACAGACTCTACATAACGTTGATCGATCATGCATTTGATGCAGATGCGTTTTTCCCAGAATATCGGGAGTTTTCAAAAAAGATTTTCGAACAAAAAGGCCAATCAGGCGAATACAACTTCACATTTTTCATTTTAGAACATGCATAAAAATACCACTTGACTTATCGATATTTCTTGCTATATTGGTAGTGTCTGATGATACATCTTAAAAAAACCGATCCCCAAATCTACAACCTTGTCAAACAAGAAGAAAAGCGCCTCCGAGATGTTTTAGAAATTATTCCCTCAGAAAACTATCCTTCAAAAGCAGTGTTGGAAGCGCTTGGTACAGAGCTTAATGTAAAGTATTCGGAAGGGTATCCCAAAAGGCGTTACTACCAGGGAAATTCGGTGATTGATTCGGTTGAATCATTAGCACAGGAGCGAGCAAAAAAATTATTCAAAGTACCACACGTTAATGTCCAGCCATATTCCGGTTCGCCAGCAAATTTAGCGGTGTATCTTGCGCTTCTTGAACCATTAAAAGATAAATTAATGGGTATGGGATTGGGAGCTGGGGGACATTTAACCCATGGTTCGCCAGTTTCGATTTCGGGCAAGTACTACCAAGCTGTTCCATATCAATTGGGGAAAGATGGCAGGTTTGATTATGATGAAATAGAAAGACTTGCTCTAAAAGAAAAACCAAAAATAATTGTGTGCGGTGGTACTGCCATACCGCGAATTATTGATTTTAAGCGGTTTGCGGAGATTGCCGAAAAGGTTGGTGTCCTTACAGGATCTGCGACATACCTTCTTGCTGATATTTCTCACATCACAGGCCTCATAATCGCCGGCGTTCATCCAAGTCCAGTTCCATACGCTCATATAATTATGACAACGACCCACAAAACTCTTCGGGGGCCAAGAGGCGCGATGCTAATGGTGACAGATAAGGGTTTAAAAAAAGATCCAGAACTTGCCGATAAAATCGATAAGGCAGTTTTTCCAGGATTGCAAGGCGGGCCACATGATAATCAAACAGCAGCTATTGCGGTTGCACTCTTGGAAGCAAGTAAGCCCTCATTTAAAAAATATGGACAGCAGATTGTGAAAAATACGAAAGTATTAGCTCAAGAACTCATTGATTACGGTTTCGACTTGGTAAGTGGTGGTACAGATAACCATTTAATTCTGATTGATCTTGCGAGCAAAAGTGTCAATGGGGCGGTAGCGGCCTATGCCTTGGAGGTGGCAGGCATTGTGGTCAACAAAAACGCCGTTCCCAACGACCCGATGCCGCCATTTTACCCATCGGGAATCCGTTTGGGAACACCGGCAATTACCACAAGGGGAATGAAGGAGCGGGAAATGGTTAGAATTGCTCAATGGCTCAATCAGGTTTTGGATGAGGTGAAAGGGGAGGAACTGCCAAAAGATAAAGAAGCAAGGAGAGCATTTTTCAAAGAGTTTAGAAAAGAAATAGTCAAAAACAAAAAACTCCTGGCAATTGCAAAGGAAATAAAAACCTTCTGCGCAAAATTCCCCGTACCGTAAAATCCACATATGGCAATGTCTGAAAGAGAAACAAGAAAAGGAAGGCCACACCAAAAAGTTGAATGGGGAACGACAAGCGATTACGTTTATATTCCGCCATTGCAAACAAGCGGTTTCCTTACGCGATTTGGTCTTGAAGAATCATGGCAGATGATTGAATCTCTGTATGTTGCTAAAGATAATACAAGAGCAGTTGGTGTTTACAGAGTTACACCGGAAAGGTTTGAGGGACATCTTATAGGTAATCCTCTGTTTCAGGGAGTTTTAAATCCAGAAGCAGCTGCGCAAACTTGGATTGTTTGGAAAATGTTCCAGCAAGAAATGACCGATGATCAAACTGCTCTCTTTGCAGCAATAGATGGGTTTCAATTTAGGCGGCCACTTTTTCCTGGAACAACTGTAAATTTTGGAATTGTGAAAACGGACAATCCAAATAGATTATATGTGCAAGTCTTTGTAGGAGATCACGTTTTAACAGATGGCTATATCGAAGCAGCAGTTGTTAGTAAAGAAGATGCAGACAATAGGAAGAAACAAGCGCTAAAACAGCAAGAAAGAGCTCTTCCTCTCTTTCCATTTCAGGAATAAACCTCTCTATGCGGCGTATTTTTCAACTAAAACAGCAGCGTTGTAACCGCCAAATCCAAAGGCAGTTGCAAGGACGCTTTGAAGGGGAGTGGTAAGTGGTGCATCGCGAACCACATATAATTCTCCTTCTCTCATTATTTCTGGATCAGGAGATTCTAGATTAAGAATTTGCGGTATTCTTCCTTCGTTGAGTGCCTGCACTGCAGTAACGAGATTAACTGAACCAGCACCTCCTAATAAATGTCCAAGCATTGATTTTATTGCAGTAATTGGAACATCTCGCAAATCTTCTCCAAAAACCATTCGTAGAGCCAAAACTTCAAGAGGATCGCCAACGGGTGTGGAGGTAGAATGAACAAAAATCGCACCTGGTTTTCGCAATGCCTTTGCTTGTTTGTCCCACAATGCTACTGCAATAGTATCTGCAACTCGTACTGGATTCATCTCAGTTGGCTTATATCCATCCATAGATTTTACCAGTCCAGTAATCTCTCCATAGATTGTTGCACTTCTTGCCAATGCATCATCTAATCGTTCCAAAACTAAAATACCACCGCCTGCTCCCATCACAAATCCAGCTCGATCTTTATCGAATGGCCTACTTGCTTGTTCGGGTTTATGACTTCCTTTGTACAGCGCACGCAATGAACCAAATACTGCTGCGGTTACTTCTGGGTGATTAGATAATATATCTTCAACGCCACCGGCTACAGCCAGATCAACTCTTCCACTTCGTATTGCTTCGGCTGCCTCTATAATATTTGAAGCACCGGTTGCGCACGCTTCCATGGTATTGCCACCCCATCCTGAAAATTCTCCTGCAATTGCGTTTCTTCCATTCGGTTGTTCTGGAAAGACTTGCATACTTTCACTCGGTTTAATCTTAGCAGAAAGAGCTTTTACATCGCCATTTCCTTCTGGCCCATTTGGATGAAGGCCTTCAGATACGTTAATAAGTATATGTGTATCTGCAATACCACTTCCTACCCAAGATGCTCGTCTATTTGGATGAATAGATGATTTGGTTCTTCCTGTTTCATCTTGTAATCCAGCCATTTCCATTGCTTCACGAGAAAGACCAACAGCCATTTTTGCCACTCGCGAAGAAATCCCGCTCGCTGGTTTTCTTTCTAGTGGTGTTAGGCGAGTGTTCGGATCGAAATCTCCGGGAAGTGGAGCAGCAATATCTGCGCCATGAAAATTTTGGAGAGGAAATGGTACAACGCCAGACCTTCCTTCTATAAGATGTTCAAACGTTTCTCGCGTATTGCCAAGAGGAGTAGTCTGCGCATATCCTGTAATGACAACTCGACTTTGCGGTCGTCTTTCCAGCTCAACGCCTCGTTCTCTTGCAGAGTCAAAGTAACGTGCTGATTCAATATACGAAGCTGCCATACTTGTTGTGATTATTGCAATAATATCATGCTTGCTGTCTTTGTCAAGCCTGGTTTTTTCCCAATAAGCACTTCCGCGGCAGTGCCGTTTTGATCTTTTTCTGTAAGCGTGAGGATTGATAGAATATCTCCAGGTCGAATAGGTTCTTCTGGATACTCTAGATCATTTAGTGATGCAGGAGGAATGCCTTTGTAATATGCTATAGCTTCGAGAGTTTGTGCAGCAGCCTCTTTCAATTGTTTATCGGAGAGACGATCACCTTCTTGACAGTCTTGAGGAGCAACAAGGTATCTTCCTTCCCATAAGTTAGCGTCTTGTGTATCGGATACTGGCCCATGGTCGATAATAGTTTCGACAAGAATATCATTGTCTTCATGCGTGCTTCGTAATGCCGATCGCGCATCGTAAACGCTTCCAAAAAGTTCTACGTAACCAAAAGGTAAATCGCGTGTTGCCAATTCTACCACCTTTTCTCCAATTTCTTGTATGCTAACAGTTTCGGGGAGACCATATGTAGCAGAAAGAGCTTTATTTTTTTCTCTAAATGTTCCATCTTTGTGAGTAAACATTCTTGCATTAGCTGTCTCTGGTGCTAACGGCGGGGTAGCGATAATAAGCGTTATGCCAAGCGTTTCTAATTCTTCTCGTCGTGCAAGAAGTGATTGTTCGCCCTCATATTTTGCGTTTGCGACATCTCCATAGCCCTCGGGCATAATACCTGTATATTGTGTGCTTTGAGAAAAGTGTCCCGGGGTGCTTTGCATAAGAATAATTTTTGACCCCTTTTTCATGTAGGGAAGTAGAGCTGTAACAAGTTCGTTATTTCCAGTAACGTTTGTTTCTCTGGTTGGTCCCGAAGCATTCAAAACAAGGAAGTCAAGCTGTCCGCCAAAAGAGGTTTCAATAGTTTTTGCTGCACTAGCTCTATCGGCAGGATTTGTAATGTCGCCGACGAGAAATTCCGAAGTAACATTACATGATTGTACGGCATCAAAAATTGGCTGCGATCGTTGTTCTTTTCCTCCATCGCGATGCATAACAACGACACTTGAGCCATGAAGCGCAAACAAAAGTGTAATGCCCCCGCCAATCTCGCGATTACCCCCAGTTATAAAAGCAACTTTTCCCTCGAATGGTCTCTCTTTGCTTTCTCTTGTTTGCAATAGATCGGTAACAAATTGTGGTATTTGATCTTTTTTCCCTCGACCAGTTTCTGCAGGCTGTGCCATACGGGGGGATTATAAAGAGATTTTATAAGGGTGTCAATGAAGTGTCAGGTGTCGTGCCTTATGCGTTGCGTGGAAAAGTAGAACCTCTTGTGCTAGAATGCAGGCATGAGAAGTACACAAGAAACGCTTAATCCAGGACAGGCTTATCAAGAGGTTAGTGATGAGTTAATTGCAGCAAATAGAGCAATAATCAATGAAAGATCTAAAGGCTCACTGGGCTTTTCTCAAGCAGAAGACGTTTACGCAAGGAAAAATAGAGCGCTATATAACGCATTATTATTGAGAGCAACAGGGGAAAAAAGAATACAGTTTATTCTTCGTGGAGACCAGCAGGAAGGTCTGCATATGTATTCTCAAAATATGTTTACTCTTTCTTTTGGAGAGCCTTCGCAAATACCGGAATATACAATAAGTGGTTTATTACGACCTCTGCGAGAAAGTTTTGGAAATAATATGATAGATATCATAGGTTTGCCTAATAGTTACGTTTCAGAATCAGGAGTAGAGTATGCAAGAAGACAGATACAACAGATACTTGAGATAAATAAATTGAAGGATAGGTTTAGAGCTGGAGACACAAAAGGAATAGAAAGAGACGAAACTTTAGAAGTAAGATTTGCTGAGAATGTCTTGCGAGCAAGAAAAGCAAGTATTGAAAATGGTGTTATTGCAGTAACACAAATAAAGAGTCGTGGAGGAGATCGCTTCGAGCTTATTAAGATTGAGGTTATTTCTCGGGAAGGGAAAATAAATTGTCATATTTTGCCCCCTCGACTTTATACTTTTCCTAATGAATTACAACAGTTAATAGATGAAGGAGGAGGTTTTGATTTAGTAGAATGGCGTACAGATGAAGAGTCTAAAAGAAGAGAAGCGAGCAAGGGATGGAAAAAAGGGAAGAGAAAAAAGTGATAAGTTCTGGCTCTTGTTTTTCCTAGCCAATTTTGGTATCCTTACTGTATTACACACATCCTCAATAAAATCCTGATACGAAAGTATTTGTAGAGGATGGAGGAAAGCCGCCTTCGTCAATCAGACTTCGGCGAGCCAAAGAAGGATTTATTATGAGAGAAATTACTCTTGAAGAACTACTCGAAGCTGGGTGTCATTTTGGCCACCAAGTTACTCGTCACAACCCCAAATCGCGGGATTTTGTTTTTGAAGCCCGCGACAACATCCACATTATCGATCTTGCCAAAACCAAAGAAGGGCTCGAGGCCGCCGGCGCTTTTATCAAAGCTTTGGCGAGCCGAGGAGGCGTGCTTATTATTCTTGGCACAAAACGGCAAGCCCGAAGCATTGTCCAAGAAGCCTTGCAAAAAGCAAAGGATAATGAGGCCACCGAAGGACTTTTTTCTGTCACGAATCGCTGGATTGGGGGAATTCTCACCAACTTTTCCGAAGTAGCAAAGAATTACAAAAAACTCAAAGATATTACTGCGCGTCTTAAAAACGATGATGAAAAAGCAGGGTATACAAAAAAAGAAATTGGGCTTTGGGAAAAAGATCGGCAAAAATTGGAAAGCTTTTACGGCGGGGTTTCGGAGATGAAAAAAATTCCTGATGCATTATTTATTATCGATACGCATCTTGAGGACTTGGCAGTTCGGGAAGCACGACAAATGGGCGTTTCGACCGTTGGCATTGTTGATACGAATGCAGATCCAGCAGTGATTGATTATCCAATTCCTGCCAACGACGACGCAGTCGGCAGCATTAAGCTTATTGTTGATTATATTATTGATGCGTGGATAGAAGGGAAAAAAGCGCAAAGCGCAAATCTCAAAGCTCAAAATACGGAAACTAAAGACACGGAAAAGACAAAAGAAGTAGTAGTAAAAATAGAAGAAGTAAAAAAAGAAGAGCAAAAAGAGGAAAAGACTGTAAAGCGTAAAGCGAAAAGTGCAAAGCGAAAAACAACAGCTAAAAGTTCAAAAGAAGACTAATAATGTATGGCAAACGTAAGTATTGAGCTTTTGAAAAAACTTCGAAACGAAACGCAGGCCTCTATTGCTGATTGCCGAAAGGCTTTAGAAGAATCAGGTGGTGATTACAAGAAAGCAATGGCTTTTCTTAAAAAGCACGGTTTGGAAAAAGCAGGAAAAAAAGCTGATCGGGAAACTTCGCAAGGACTCATTGAGTCTTACGTTCATCAGAACGGCCGCGTTGGCGCAATGGTCGAAATCTTATGTGAAACCGACTTTGTGGCACGAACCTCGGAGTTCAAACATTTAGCTCATGAGCTGGCCATGCAGACTGCCGCCATGAACCCAAAAGACGTTGACGAACTCCTTAAACAGGAATACATTCGTGACAGTTCAAAAACAGTAGAAAGCTTGATTAAGGAAACGATTGCAAAATTGGGAGAAAACATCAACATTAAAAAAATAACTAGATTGGAAATTGGAGAATAAATCTTAGGGATACTCCTTAAAAGGCCAGGCCTTTTAGCTTGGAAGACATTTCTTTTTGTTGATGGGACGAATGTATATGCTATAATAGTTGTGCTATGAAGATTGCGGAACTAAAGAAAAAATTTAAAAACAAATGGGTGTTGGCTGAAGTGCTCAAAGAAAATCAGCTGAATCAACCTGTGGAAGTAAGACTGATTAAGACAAGCTCTGACCCCAATATTCTGTACGAGGATATGGCAAAACAACCGCAAGGTAAAACTTTTACGACATTCTATACCGGTAAGATGACGGGAACATACCTCTTCACATGCAAAAGATAACCTTTGATCCCTCAAGCCCTGTGATTGTTCTCGATGTGAGCATAAAAGGAAAGCGCACGGCTGTTGCGAAGCTTGTGTTAGATACGGGAGCAAGCTGTGTTGTCCTGCGGTGGAAATTGATATACGCAATTGGACTCACGATCGATCCTGGGAAAACAACCCAGACAACAACAGCAACTACTGTTGAAACAGTACCAGAGGTAACTATTCCAGAAATAAGCGTATTAGGTAAATCGGCAAAAAACATTAAGGCGATTGTGAAAGATCTTCCACCAGAGTCACACGTCGACGGGCTATTAGGATTATCCTTCTTGAGAAATTTCAAACTGACACTTGATTTCCAAAAGGGGTTTATTCTGCTAGAATAAGCAAGAGGAGATTATTTTTATGAATCTTGACGAGACAAAACAACAAATGGGCAAAGTGCTGGAAGTACTCAGGACAGATTTGTCAACGGTTAGAACTGGACGGGCAACCCCATCTCTTGTTGACCATATTATTGTTAGCGTCTATGGTGGTTCAGCCCGAATGAAAGTATTAGAGCTTGCCACAGTTGCTGTTTCTGATCCGCAAACACTCGTTATTACTCCTTTTGACAATTCCATTATTGGTGAAATACAAAAAGGAATTCAGGATGCCAACATAGGATTAAATCCCGGGACAGATGGGCAGTTAATTCGCATTGCAATTCCACCGCTTTCGGAGGAGCGCAGGCAGCAACTTATTCACCTTATGAAGCAAAAATTGGAAAATGGCAAAATTATGGTGCGTCAAGTCAGGCATGAATCGATGACGAACATTAAGAAACAATATAGCGATAAAACAATTTCTGAGGATGATATGAAAAGATTAGAAAAAGACGCGCAAAGAATAACCGATGAAACAATTTCCGACATTGATAGTTTGGGAAAGAAGAAAGAAGAAGAACTTCTTCAGATATGATACTTACCGCCCTTGTTTTCTTAATCATTCTTACCGTTTTGGTTCTTATTCACGAAGCAGGGCATTTTTTTGTGGCAAAAAAACTTGGAATAAAAGTTGAAGAGTTTGGCTTTGGTTTGCCACCCCGGGCTTTTGGTATCAAACGTGGCGAAACAATGTACTCCGTAAACTGGTTACCAATTGGTGGTTTTGTCAAACTCTATGGAGAAGATGAAGCAGGCGGGGGCAAAATAAGGATCAAGGATCAAAGATTAAGGATTAAGGATACAGAGAGAGCGTTTTTTGCAAAGACACCAATGGAGCGGGCATCGGTTGTTGTGGCGGGCGTTGTCATGAATGCCATACTTGCGAGTGTCATCTTTTACATATTTTTAGGCATTTCAGGATTTACCGTTGAATTACCACTTTTGGGTGATCATAAATTCTTTTTTGTTAATCAACAAAATGTTTCGGATATTATTGTTGGCAGTGTGGCAAAAGATTCTCCGGCAGAAAAAGCTGGGATACAACCAGTCAGCAAAATTACAAAAATTAATGGGCAAAAAGTTTCCGATACACGTGTATTTATTGATATAATAAATAAAAATAGAGGGAAAGAAGTCAGCATCTCCTGGCAAGATGTAAAGACAAATAAAAATTTTACAAAAACAGTTGTGCCAAGAATTTCTCCCCCAAAAAACGAAGGAGCTTTGGGTGTAGGTTTTTCGACAATTCAAACAGCGGTTCTTACCTACAAAACGATTCCGCAAAAACTGTTTTCTGGCATTGTCCATCCGGTGAATCTTCTTTTATACAATTTTGATGTGATGGGAAAGCTGATTGGTTATTCAATTAAAGAAAAAACAGCAGCGCCACTCAGCGGCAGTGTTTCCGGTCCGGTTGGTATTTTTTCGGTGGTTGGAAATATTGTGCAAATACCAGACGTAAAACAGAGACTATTACAAGTACTCAATCTCGCCGGGATTCTTTCCATTTCCCTTGCGTTTTTTAATATTTTACCCATTCCGGCATTGGACGGAGGAAGACTATTTTTTATTTTAATTGAAGCAGTTTCGGGCCGCAGGGTGCCACAAAAGTTTGAAAGCTACGTCCATACTGTTGGCATGGTAGTCTTACTCATGCTTCTTGCCTTGATTACGTTTCAGGATATTGGTAGATTATTTACCAAATAGTTTTCTTCTTGACCCCGAGGGACTTCTGCGCAATAATAGCACTGTGAAGATATACGATATATCAATGCCTATCCACAAAAATATGCTTGTGTGGGAGGGGGATCCAAAGGTATCAATACAAAGCGTCGCAACGGTTGCAAAAGACGGCGTTATGCTTTCTCACTTTTCACTTGGTAGTCATACGGGGACACACATTGATGCGCCAAGCCATTTTCTTGCAGATGGCGATACGCTGGATAAAATTCCCCTTGAAAAACTCATTGGGAAATGTCGGGTTGTAGATTTAACAACGCTTAGTCACGAAGAAATACAAGTTGCAGATTTATTAAACCTTAAGATTGCAAAAGGAGACCGCATTCTTTTTAAAACAGGAAATTTTAGACTGCTTCGAAGTTCAACATTCCCAAAAACATATATTTCTCTTTCTCTTGCCGCCGCAGAATTTTTGGTAAAAAAAAGGGTTTTGCTTGTTGGCACAGACTTTTTAAGCATCGAGAAAAAAGGAAATCCAGGACATCCGGTTCATAAGATGCTGCTTTCTTGTGGAGTTATCAATCTGGAAGGGCTTGATCTAAGTAAAGTATCGGCAGGAGCATACAAGATGATTTGTTTACCAATGCATATTATTGGGGTTGATGGAGCACCGGCGAGAGTAGTACTTATTGAAATATGAACAATTCATTCGTGATGGTTATTTTTGGGGCAACGGGCAATTTAGCACGTTCGAAATTGTTTGCGGCACTCTTTCGTCTTTTTCAACACAAGCAGCTCGGCAGACATTTTTTTATCGTCGGATTTGCCAGACGACCTTTAACTGACGAGACTTTTCAGCAAGAAGTTGCCACGATGATATCCGTAAAGAGAGCCGATAAAGATGATTTGCAAGCATTTTTGTCCCATGTGCACTATCAACAAGGGTTGTTTGAGGACCCGGTGGGGTATAAAGCACTCATCACACATCTTCACAGGTTTGACAAAATAGTTGGGACACGCATAACCCGCATTTTTTACCTTGCCACACCACCTGATAATTACAATACCATTTTGGATTTTCTGGCCAGGACAAAACTCTCCAAAGGTCACCCGGAACATCATCAAAAAGCAGCAAAAGAAGAACATCATGTGTGGCCAAGAATTGTCGTTGAGAAGCCTTTCGGAAAAGATTTGGAAACAGCAAAGCGGCTTGATAAGAAACTCTCCGAAGGATTCCCAGAAGAGCAGATTTTTCGCGTTGATCATTACCTTGGTAAGGAAACAGTCCAGAATATTTTGGCGTTTCGATTTGCGAATAACATTTTTGAGCCGGTCTGGAATAAAGTGTATGTTGATCATGTCCAAATCACATGGGCAGAGAAAAAAAGTCTTTCGGGGAGGGGAAAATTTTTTGACGGCGTTGGGATACTGCGAGACGTTGGCCAAAATCATCTTATGCAACTTATGGCCGCGGTAAGTATGGAGCAGCCAGAGAGTTTTTCCAGAGAGGGTGTGCGAAAGCCAAGAGCAGCTGCAATTTCGGCAATTCAAAATATTGCATCACACGATGTCGAAAAATATGTTGTTCGGGGACAATATGATGGGTATCTTTCGGAGAAAGATGTTTCTCGCGGTTCGACAACTGAGACATTTGTGGCAATGAAGTTATTTGTTAATACTCCACGCTTCGCTGGAGTACCGTTTTACCTTCGCGCAGGGAAAAAAATGCCCAAAAATCATGTGGCAATTTCTGTGGTGTTTCGTCAAACTTGTCATGTGCTATTTCGGGAATACGGGTGCCCCGAAATTGGCAATGTGCTCACGTTTCATATTCAGCCCGATGAAGGGATTACCCTTGCGGTTGTGGCAAAGTGGCCAAGCCCGGTGCTTTCGCTTCGTCCCGTAAACATGGATTTTTCTTATCAGGAGGCGTTTGGAAGAACAGGCATGGATGCCTACGAGAAAATTCTTTTGGATATTCTCTCCGGTGATCAAATGCTCTTTAATCGATCGGACGAACTGGAGAGTTCATGGGAGTTGATTACTAATATTTTAGAGGGCTGGAAGCATAAAGGTTCAAGACTCAAAACCTATAAAGAAAACAATTGGGGTCCAAAAGAAGCGCAGGAGCTAATCGAAAAAGATGGTCGAAAATGGCTCTAAGATTTAAAATAACATAGTAATAGACTTTAGGAATAGATTTTATATTATTTTTATTTCTGTAGTATACGATGCTGGTATCCTGATGTTGGATAAATTATACTATGTTGACTAGAGGAATTTTAAGCAAGTATGAATGCTAGTTTAGAGGATTTCAAAAAGCTCGATATCCGGATTGGGAAAATTATCAGTGCCGAGCCAATTGAGGGATCGGAAAAATTGTTAAAACTGCAAGTTGATTTTGGTGAATTTACTAGACAAATTTTCTCCGGTATTGCCAAATTTTATACACCCGAAGAGTTAACGGGAAAAGAATGCCCTTTTATTGTAAATTTAGAGCCTCGAGAAATAATGGGGTTGGAGAGCCAAGGAATGCTTATGGCAGCAGATGTCGATGGAAAAGCAGTATTGCTGCATCCAGATAAAGAAGTACCGGAGGGGAGTAGAGTAATATGAAATTAGGATTTATTGGTTTGGGGAAGATGGGGAGTCGGATGGCAGAGAAATTGCTTAATGAACACGAAGTAGTTGTTTGGAATCGGTCGGAAGAAGCAATTCAAAAGCTCAAAACTCAAAGCTCAAAACTCAAAGCAACAACTCAAAACCTTAAAACTACAAAAACAATACAAGAATTAGTGCGGAGCTTGCAAAAACCGAGGGTGATTTGGATCATGGTGCCAGCAGGAGATGCGACACAATCGATGCTTGATGATGTAGTAAAATATGTTGAGTCAGGAGATATTGTGATTGATGGGGGAAATGCGTATTACAAGGATACAGAAATAAGAAGCGAAAAACTCAAAGCGAAAAACGTAAAATATCTTGGAATTGGGGTAAGCGGGGGAATGATTGCTGCAACAGAAGGATATCCATTAATGGTTGGGGGAGACAAAAGTGCATATGAGTTCATAAAACCGATTTTAGACTCACTGGCAAAGCCGAGTGGGGGGCATGAGTATTTTGGCACTGGCGGAGCTGGGCATTTTGTGAAGATGATCCACAATGGTATTGAGTATGGCATAATGCAAAGTCTTGGTGAAGGATTTGGTGTTTTGGAAAAATCACCGTATGGACTTGACCTTTTGAAAGTTGCAACGCTGTGGCAAAAAGGAACACTTGTTTCTGGTTTTATGCTGGATCGTGCCGTCGATGTTCTTACCAACCCATCAATACTATCGAGTATTGAGGGTTCGATTAGCGCAACGGGTGAGGCAGAGTGGGCAGTAAAACAGGCAAAAGAGGAAGGAGTAGAAGTTGAGATTATTGAGCGATCTTTGGAGTTTCGGAGACGCTCACAAAAAGATCCAGAGATTCAAAAATCCTTTGCAGCCCGCATGGTTGCAGCCCTGCGCAACGCCTTCGGCGGTCACGAGGTAAAGAAGAAATGATATTGAAGTTGACAAAGTGTGATATACTATTTGTAGTTTAATAAAAGCGTTTGAGTTTGGTTTCCTGCCAAACGAGCTGATTGCGATAAGCAATACGGAGGCGAAACCGTAAAAGATTAGCAAAGTGTGTCGGTAACGGAGCACTTAAATAAGAAGTTTCTTGTTTACGTTTACTCCCGCGATGGCGGGATTTTTATTGGCAAGAAACTTGAA